>JAEEGK010009833.1_pt1 | contig 22200 bp, 15 predicted proteins | sample 8958771 | NCBI WGS metagenome assembly JAEEGK01 (sample SAMN16246547, study PRJNA631951) | gut metagenome | biome: gut microbiome; feature: rumen; material: SC-attached | host: Bos | place: Iran: Karaj | collected 2018-10 | reverse complement strand
TAGGTACTTCCGAAATCACCACCGAATGCTTGCCCTTACCCTCGCGGAAGTTGCACTTACGGGGATAGCGCGACACGTACTGCAGTATCTTACCAAAGGCCTCGCTCTGGAAGTAAGGACTATCGTCGCGACTCACAAAGTAGAAGAACATCTTCTGCTGCTTCAGCATGATTTTCTCGATACCCAGCTGCTTACCGGCCACACGTAACGGTACCACCAGAATCAGCTCCTCGCTCACAGCTGGTATGGCACCAAAACGGTCAACCAAACGCTTGCGATAGGCATCCAGCTGCAACTCCAACTGGGTACTGTTAGCCAGGTTGTCAAGCTCACGATACAGCAGCATACGCTCCGAATCGCTCGGCACATACTGATCGGGGAAGTACATCTCGATATCGCTATCCAGCGCACAGTCGTCAACCCAAGATAGTTGAGAGCCCACAGTTGACAGTTGAGCGTTTTTGGCCTCGGCTTTTTCAACTGCAGCGAATTCAGGCTCCTCGTTTTTCAGTTCAGCCATTGCCTGACTCAGAATCTTCTGGTACGTTTCGTAGCCCAAGTCGGCAATAAAGCCGCTCTGCTCCGAACCCAACAGGTTTCCGGCACCACGAATGTCCAGATCCTGCATGGCGATGTTAATACCCGAACCTAAGTCGGAGAAGTTCTCCAGGGCCTCCAGTCGTCGGCGACTCTCCGGGTTCAATGCCGAGAGTGGTGGTGCCAGCAGATAGCAGAAAGCCTTGCGGTTGCCACGTCCCACACGTCCGCGCATCTGGTGCAGATCGCTCAGTCCGAAGTTGTGGGCACCATTGATAATGATGGTGTTGGCATTAGGTATGTCGATACCGTTCTCAACGATGGTGGTCGAGAGCAGTATGTCGTAATCGTAGTTCGAGAAGTCGAGGATAATCTTTTCCAGCTCCTCGGGCTTCATCTGTCCGTGTCCGATACATATACGCGCATCGGGCACGTACTTCTGTATAATCTCGGCTATATGCTGCAAATCTGAAATACGGTTGTTCACAAAGTACACCTGTCCGTTTCGGCTCATCTCGTAGTTCACAGCCTCGGCAATAATCTCCGGACTAAAGGTATGGATCTCGGTCTGTATCGGATAGCGGTTAGGTGGTGGCGTTTGTATCACGCTCAGATCGCGTGCGCCCACCAGCGAGAACTGCAGCGTACGTGGTATAGGTGTGGCACTCATCGTGAGTGTATCTACCGATGTCTTCATCTGGCGCAGCTTTTCCTTGGTTGATACACCGAACTTCTGCTCCTCGTCGATAATCAGCAGTCCCAAGTCCTTAAACTTCACGCTCTTGCTAATCAGTCGGTGCGTGCCGATGATGATATCTATCTTACCCTCGGCCAGATCTTTCTGTATGCGATTGGTATCCTTAGTGGTACGTGCACGCGTCAGGTAATCCACCGTTACAGGCATGTCTTTCAGTCGGTTGCTGAACGTACGGAAGTGCTGATAAGCCAGCACCGTAGTAGGCACCAACACAGCCACCTGTTTGCCATCCACAGCGGCTTTAAAGGCTGCACGCACAGCCACCTCGGTCTTGCCAAAGCCCACATCACCGCACACCAGTCGGTCCATGGGTCGTGCCTTTTCCATATCGGCCTTCACATCCTGCGTAGCCTTCAGCTGGTCGGGTGTATCCTCATACAGGAACGATGCCTCCAGCTCGTGCTGCAGATACGAGTCGCGACTAAAGGCAAAGCCCTTTTCCTTCCTGCGCTTGGCATACAGTTTTATCAGGTCGCGTGCTATCTCCTTAATGTGCTGTTTGGTGCGCTCCTTCAGGCGCTCCCACTGCCCCGTACCCAAGGTCGAGAGTCGTGGTGCCTCGCCATTATCCTGCGACTTGTATTTGGCCACCTTATACAGCGAGTGGATGCTCACGTAGATGGCATCGCCATGCTGATAGGTGAGCTTGATCATCTCCTGATAGCCATCGCCCTGCGGCATGCGTACCAGTCCGCCGAATCGTCCCACACCATGATCCACGTGTACCACGTAGTCGCCAATCTCAAACTGCTGTATCTCCTTCAGCGTCAGCGCCATCTTTCCGCTACGGGCCTTGTCGCTCTTCAGGTTGTACTTGTGGAAACGGTCAAATATCTGGTGGTCGGTAAAGAAGCACACCTTCAGGTCGTCGTCGATAAAACCCTCGTGCAGTGTCTTATCTACCGGTGTAAAACGTATCTGTGCATGCTCACCCTCGTTTTCGGCACGCTGTGCAAAGATATCCTTCAAGCGCTCGTTCTGCTTGGCACTGTCGGCCAGTATATACACCTGGTAACCCTGGTGCAGATAGTTGTCGAAAGCCTGAAACAGCATCTCAAAGTTCTTATGGAACAGAGGCTGAATGGTGACGTGGAAGCTGATCATTGACCATTGACCATTGACCATTGACTGGCGATGACCGAACTCAATCCTGCGGAAGCCCTCGGCCTGATGCATGAACTGCACGCCTGTTACCAGCGGCATATCCTCCTGGAAAGCGGCATCGATGGCATCACGCACATAAAGATAGTCCTTGGTGGCAATGATGGTATCCTGGGGCAACAGCGACAGGAACGGCTCCTGGGCAGCCTCGTCGGCCTCCAGTTCGGGCACTATCTCTACCCTGTCGCGGTCGTCGAGCGAAAGCTGGTCCTCCACCTGGAAGGTGCGCACGCTCTCCACATCGTCGCCAAAAAAGTCGATACGATACGGGTACTCGCAGCTGTAGCTATACACGTCGAGGATAGAGCCACGCAACGCAAACTGTCCGGGCTCGTACACGTAGTCCACCTCGTTAAAGCCCAACTCGCGCAACTGTTTGGTAATATCGCCTACGGGCACCTCCTGCCCTTTCTCAATCACCACCGTACGGTCGTTAAGCGTTTGCTTGGGTACCACCATCTCGGCCAGTGCCTCGGGATAGGTTACGATGAACACCGATTTGTCGATCTGTGTCATCACCTCGGTGCGCAGGATCTGTGAGGCCGAATCAAGCTGTCCGTACTTGATGGCACGACGGTAGCTGCTTGGGAAGAACAGCACCTGTCGGGTGCCCAACAGCTGCGTCAGGTCGTGATAAAAGTAGCCCGCCTCCTCGGCATCCTGCAGTATAAACAGGATGGGCGACTTGCACTTAGCAGCCAGACTACCAAACAACATGGGTGCACTCGAGGCCAACAGCCCCTCAAGGAAAATACGTCGTGTAGCCGCATTTTCTATCTCATGAGCCAGCGCCGCCACCTGTGGCAACTTGGCATATACCTTCTCTAGTTCTTCTATCTTCATTGTGATTCGGTTGCAAAAGTACAAAAAAATTGGCACGGATTACACGGATTAACACGGATTAATAATAAAATTCGTGTATTTCGCGTAATTCGCGCCTCTTTCTTCACTCTGGCGCTACACGATTTCTTCGACGAGCGAAGCGTTTACACGATTTGTACGCCCGAGGCAGCTGCTCCTGCCGCTCCTAACAAGGCGGTTAGCACTGCCAAAAGGAACTTTGCATAAGTCCTCCAGTTCTTCATCATAATTCCTCCTTTCTTTCAATTAATCGTTTCACATTTGGCACGAATTACACGAATTCACACGAATTATTTTTTCTTCGCGTTAATTCGCGAAATCCGTGCCTAAAACTTAATCCCCGATGGGCTCGTGGCTGCCACCGCCGTTACCACCGGTGCTTGGCTGGGTGTTGCCACCAGTGCTGCCACCGTTGCTACCGCTGTTAGCGGGCTTAGTGGTGTCGACATCGTTCTTTGGCGCCTCCTGCACACTGCAACCGGTGATGAAGGTCTTCTGACGCAGACCACTGCCATCGGTCTTTACCTCGGGCTGAAACAGCACGTGCAAGCCTTTGATGTTCTTACTGGTGCTGAAGTCAGCAGCGCTGTCAGCGCCCTCACCACGGATACCGATCTTAAACGATCCAAAGCCGTTCAGCTTCACACGCTTAGAATCCTGTAACTGGTCGGCCATCGTCTCGATGAGCTCAGAGATCACAGCCACGATATCGGCCTTTTTCAAGGTACAGTTACGCTGCATGATAGTGGCCAGCATCTCCGTATCCACGGTCTGGGTAATCACGGCTCGTGGGTACCACTTGCCATAGCCCTTGGCTTTAGGTGATGTCACCTTCGACAATCTGTAAAGTACAGACATATTGCTCCTCCTTTCTTTACTCGGGATTCACATCCCTACTGCGTTAATTACTACTTAGGGCAGGAGTTTCCTGCTTGCAGCATCATCTCTGATTGACACTGCAAAGATACTAAAATAATCACCCAAATCCAAGGATTTCCCCCTTCGGCAGTTAGCCAAAATAAAAAGTAGCTTTTCATGCATCGAAAAGCTACTTTTTGATGGGTGAAAAGTTACTTTTCGGAGGGCGAAAAGCTACTTTTCGTTGGGATGGTGGTGGCGGGCCTCCAGTTCGCGAAGGATGCGACGATCGCGTGATGGCTTTACGTAGTAGAGCCACTTGCAGTGGTTGCACACCCGGCGGTAGGTGCCCGTCTTCATGCGTTCTAATTTGCTGCGCGGCAGCGTTTGCCCGCAACGCGTACAAGTTATTTCCATTAAACATTAAAACATTAAAAGGGATCGCCATTGTGCCAGGGGATTTCGGTTTGTTCGCCATCGGCCGAAAGCCAGTCGAACTCATCAAACTCCAGCGGTTTATACATTAAGGGATCGTGCGACACCTCGGTACAGCCGTAAAAACGGTTGTTCTTGGTACACAGCACAATGGGGCGCTTACCTAGCTGGCCCAGCTCCTTCCAACGCATCTTCTGCACATCCACCCACGTGGCACGCATCGAGTGCATACTGCGGTTTCGGTCGGTCCAGGTTATCTCATCGCTATACAGCACCACACCGATGTCGGCCTGATTGTAGAATGCCATCGAACCATAGATATCGGCCAGTGTAAGCTTTTTCTGTACACCATCGTTCGAGAGCTTTTTGGGGTGCGCCACCAGCATTACCAGCACATGCTCGTCGTGAGCAAAATTCACACACTGCTGCACTACCTGCGAAATAATCGTCGATTCGATTTCGCCCTTATGCCCCTCGAGCAGGATATAGTTAAAGGGATCGATAACCACCTGCTTTACGCCTTTGTTCCTGACCAGATAGCGGGCACGCCGAAGGATATTCCAGATGGTGTTGCGATTGCCGCTCTCGATGTGGATGATGCGGTCCTCGAGATAGCGTTTGGCCCGCTCGTAACTGGGTTTACGCAGCGTCGACTCGAAGGCACTCTTACCCGTTATCAGCGATATGTACTCGCTATAGTGGCGTGCCATCGGCCATTTTTCGGGCGAGAACACCGCCGCCCGCCAGTCGTACTGACAACACAGGCGCACTACGATGTTATCCACAAACGTAGATTTTCCACTGCCTGGCAGTCCGGTAAAAGGAATGAAACGGCCCAGCTCAAAGTGCATCAGATGATCCAGACCGTAGATGTTGATGGTTTTGCCCTGGGGCAATCCGTTCTGATAGAAATCGTCCAGCTGTGCCTCGCAATCCGACAGGCATGCAATACCATCCATCGGCACATCGTTGGCATGCTCTATGCACCACGTTACCGCCTCCTTGCCATGCTGTATCAGCATATCGTTGGCATCCTTCAGCGTTTGGCCATCGTATATCCACTCTACTATCTTTACCTGATACTGACCGAACTTACGCACAAACTCTTCGCGCAGTTTGATGCCCGCCTTGTCCATGTCGCCCGCAAACAGGATGGTTTCTACGCCCTTCATCTCAAAGTCGAGATACTCGTCGAACACACTGAGGTTAGTGCCTGCACCATTGGGTACCGATATCACATTCTGGTAACCGCACTCCATCAGTGCCAGCGCATCCATCATACCCTCGGTAACTATCAGGGTGTCGGCACCCAGAGCAGCCGTAATGTTCCAGGGCAGCACCTTGCAGTCGGCCTCAAACTGGAACTCCTTGTTCAGACTCTTGTACTGGCAGTTCTTAACCTCGCCCTCCTCGATAAACTGGAAAGCCAGAAACAGCACTTCCTGCCCCTCGGTAGCCTTCTCCTTACTCTTTCGTGTGCAATATCCCACGTGGGCATTGTGGGCCGTTTCGGCCGATATGCAGCGCGCTTTCAGATAGCTCATGACGGCCATCGGATAATCGCCCATACAGATTTTCGACGTATCTACCTGATGGTAATACACCCGTTTGCGCGCATTCAGCCGGCGCCACTCCTCACGATTCTCACGGCGTGCCTTCTCCAGCTCGTTGTGCTTATCCTGAGTGATGAATATGGCATCGCACGACCCCGAGAAGCAATGACCGAAGCCCGTTTTGAGATTGATACACGCATCGCGACGACCTTTATGCCCATCCTTATGCCCACACACGGGACAGCTAAAGCGCATGTAATTGCCATAGGTGCGGGTGTCTTTTACCGCCTTCAGGTCAACTATTGTCCATTTATCGTTTGCCATTGTTGTTTGGTTGTTAGTTCATACTGTTTCTTTTCCTGTTTCTCGTGCCACTGCGCCCTGGGTATCCATCGCCCCAGCCGCCACGACCATCGGGTGTCCTGACTGGTTTGTTCGGGTGCATCATCAGGTATCGGCTCTCCACGATAACCATATCGGCAGCCGTCAACTACCCTATCGTAACCCAGATACTGAGGGGGCTGAGGGGAGTCGAGAGCCTCATGCTGCGTGTCGTTACGACACACGCAGGCAGGCGGCGTTTTTTCTTTATTCTCATTATGATTGTTATCATTATTATCATCATTATAACGCGCTTTATAACGCGTGCGTGCACGCGAAGAGCGGCTGTTATGCCCTAAGCCAAGCGTATCCGAGAGATAAGGACTGGTAAAAGTTTCATCGGCATTATATTCAAATAGTCCCGATTCGGTCACAACACGCCACAACCAATCGGCATCACAATGGTTTACCAGTGCTATATTCTTGAGCATACTACGGTGGCCCACGGCATTATGACTTAGTCGCAGGCACTCAAATAGCGTAAGCAAGGCACCTTTGGCAACAAGGGCGCCCTCTCTTTCTGCCAGTTTATTCATCTCTGGCGTCTTCAGATACCAGAGTTCCAACTTTATACTTGCAATCATTTTATTCTTTTTTTTGCAACGGACTACAGGACTAACAGGGTTGATTATCGCGATATTAAATCCTAAAGTCCTGTTATCCGTTGCTAAAACACTACGATTTCAAAACCTGTTTGCGGTTTTTACGGAAGTCAATTCGGCAGCTGATGTGTATCCACCACGTGGTGGCGCTGTGCTCCAGGATGAGCTGATCAAAGTCGGCAAACTGCTCGGCATACTTCAGTATAAGCCGTGCCGTCTGCTCATCCGTAGGATGCCCGAACGGACGGTGCCTGCGGGGGATGGTGATATCGGCAGCCTCACCCTTCAGGTGCTGCGAGGTGGATACACCACCCACCATCTGGTTGAGCAGCTGGCAGCGGTAACCGCTGTTCACCTTAATGGGCAGTCCCAACTGGCAGCGCACGGGCTCCAGACAGCGCTCGCAAAGGTTCTGCATCGCCGTGATGTGCTGCTTCAGTGGAATGTTAGGAATCTTTTTAGCTTCGGCTGTTGCTGAGTAACACATCTCGCCCAGCGTAAAATGCTCTGTTAGACGCATGGTCGTATCAATAATAGTTTTCATAATCTCGTTAATACAATTGATTAATATTTATTCGAAAGTAAAGAAATCCCAAGAAGGGCGCCACCCCTGAAGGTGACGCCCAACCGTAATAATCTGTTTGCCAGTGGTTGTTGATTCATACTTTTACAGTTTTTAGTGAATTATATTGGTTCCTATAACCACCTGCAAAGATAATGTTTTTTTCAGCCTATTCCAATAGTAAAAGGAAGAAACCAGTCCTATATTAGGACAAGTTTCTTCCCATCAGAGTGCATTAGCAACAATGCTTAGATATACTTATATATCGAACGATATATCGATTCGGCACTGGCATGCAGATTAGAGTGTTCAGCCATATAGCGGCTCAACTCTCTGTGCGATACAATCAGTAGATGACGGTTAACCATGTTAGCCAGTTTCTGATACACCTTGCATGGACGAAACTTGGGGGTACTGAAATCAAAATCAAATCTACTCACCTTAAGCACATCAACATCCGATTGGCAATCAATCAGAAAGTCGCACAAGTACTTGATATCATTCTCTAGCTGATCATGACATCCATCATGAAAAAGCGCCGACAGCGGTGTGTCGGCAGAAATATTTAATTTCTTCATAATCTATATAATCATCATTAATTTAGAGTTAAACGCCAAATGATTAATAGATTAGATGTTGTGCCAAAGAGGCATTAGGCGAGTTTTCCAATCGTGCGCCCATAGCCAGGAAAGCAGCCCAACAAATTGATCCTGGGCTTAGATAATTAGTTGTTGTGTTAGCTACTTCGGTCATTCCGGAATGCAAAAGTACCCAAAATATTTGGAACTTTAAATACTTCTTCGTATCTTTAAACTACGTTCTTAGATACTCACGCTCGAAAATTCTCAAATAATATTTGGAATTTTGCTCACTTATTCGTATCTTTGCCACGGTAAAACAAATAAAACGACAACGATTATGGAAGCAACGACAACAGGAAGACGACGTAGTGCGCACCCCATGAGCTATTATCGCAACCTTGTAAAGGATATGGACGACAGCCAGAAGTTGGAATTGGTGACGATGCTTATCGACAGCATCAAGCCAATAAAGACGGCACCGCTGGCCGACATTCCGATGGACGAGGAGTTTGCCGACATGGACAAGGAATTATACACGCCTGAAGAGGCTTATGAACTGACGATGAAGGATATTAAGGCTATCTACGACGATGCAACAGTATAAGTATCTGTATACCAAGCGCACCGTCGCCAAGATAAGGTCGTTCTACAAGAATGTGGCCAAGAAGTACCGCCACACCTACTCACTTGAGGACATGGAGCGCAACGTGCGCGACGCCTTCTTCGCCATTTACGCCATCGAGCGCTCGTTGCCTCGCCGTAAACCAACCCTTAGCCGTTGGGCTGGCTACCACATGGCAAACACCGACAAGTGGTACTACGCCTACGTCATCGAAGGCGATACGATCAAGGTGGTCGATGCATGCCACGCACAAAACATGCACGAGTAACCATAACCCTACTTCCTACTTTATTCTTTAGGGGCGGCTCGCCCCTACGACCCCGGCAGGGCTGCGGGGGCCCGCCCCCGCGGAGTGGCAGAATTTACAAAAACAGTGGCAAAATTTACAAAATTTTCACTTGCAGGCCAAAAAAGCTTGCAGGTTTTGAAGATTTTTATTATATTTGCCACCATATTACTACATACTAATGATATCAATACCATATAATACCTACTAATAACCTAATGAATTCTAAATATTTGATATTAACAACTTAAAACGCCGGGCACTTTTTTTGCGTTTTGTTTTGTATTTTGCAAAATTTATACTATCTTTGCAACATAGAACAATCTGATTATTAATATACAATGACATTGAAAAGCATCATTTTAGCGATAGGTATCGGCTGTTGCGGGACGGCGACGGCGCAAGGGGGCTTGACTACTTTCGTGAAGAAAGTGGGCACGCTAATCGACACGATGTCGGTGAAAGGGCTCGACCGAAACTATATCGATGCACCTAAGAAACCTTGGCAGATTATTGCCAAAGGCAACGTGAATCAGACGATTGTGAGCATGAACGCCGATGGAAACATATTAGGCGTGGACTACAGTGCCCGACCCTATCTTAAAACGCAGCCCTCACAGTACGTCGGCTTCTGGGCAGGCTACCGAGGCTATGGCATCGGCTACACCGTGAACGTGGGCGGCGATAAAGGTAGCAACCTGGTGTTTGGTGCCACTGGAGGCGCCTACGGCGTCAATGTGCGCATACACTCGTTCGACAACAGCAACCCCAGCATCAACCTGAACAGCGAACTGCTGAGCGAGGAAGAAAAGAAAACCTGGGACGACGTACAACTGATAGACCCCATACACGTGCGAACCGTGATTGCAGATGGCTACTATATGTTCAACGGCAAGAAATTCTCGTATGCGGCGGCCTACGACCAGTCGGTGATACAGAAACGGTCGGCAGGATCGCTCATGGCCGGACTGATGTACAACTATACGCATATCGACTATGCCACCGACGTGAATGGCGACCTGGTGTATCTGATGCACGGACTGGGCAAAGTAAAGCTGTGGCAGGGTAGCGCGGGCGTGGGCTATGCCTACAACTGGGTGCCAGCACGCGGACTGCTGGTTAACGTGATGCTGATGCCCATGGTGACCTTCGTGAACAAACTGAAGGTGTTTGCCTACGCCACCAACGTACCCGAACTGATGACCGACGACAGATTCTGGAGCGAAGACATCAGCAACGAGGAATGGGACGAGTGGTTCTACAGCAATGTGCACATCACACCCATGGGCGACAAAACCATCAACAGCGGTATCAGTCTGGGATTCGACACACGCATGTCGGTCACCTACAACTTCGGACGCTACTTTATCAGTGCCTACGGACAGTTTAACAACATACGCTATCGCCACCAAAGCACGCATGGCTATCTGAACGACTGGTTTATCAACACCGCCATCGGCATAAGATTATAACCGATGATCGTTTGTACTATTTTGCTGATTGTTAGTATTATAGAACGACTTTGCGAAAAATAATTTTGTATTTCGCGCGATTTGCACTATCTTTGCAAAAAAATAACTATAAACAGCAAACAATGAAACTTAAAACGATGATTGTAGCAGCGATAGGCTGCCTGCTAACTGCCAACTTGAATGCACAGAGCGTACGCGAAACCATCCGACTTGACAAGGGATGGCGATTTGCACTGGGAAACGCTGCCGACCCACAAAAGGACTTTGGTTGCGGCACGGAGTATTTTAACTATCTGACAAAGGCCAACTCGATACACAACGAGGGGCCATACACCGAGAAGTTTAAGGAAGACGACCGCTGGCACGAGGTGCAGTTGCCGCACGACTGGGTGACCACACTGCCCTATGCGGCCGAAGCCAGTCACTCGCACGGCTATAAGACGGTGGGCTACAAATATCCTGAGACCAGCGTGGGCTGGTATCGCAAAACCATCCACATACCCAACGGCGATCTGGGCAAGCGACTGATGCTGCGCTTCGACGGCATCTTCCGCAATGCCCGTGTGTGGTTCAACGGCTTCTATATGGGCACCGAACCCAGCGGATACGCCACACAAACCTACGACATCACACCCTATATCAAATACGGCGACGACAACCTGATATGCGTGCGCGCCGATGCCACCCTGGAGGAGGGCTGGTTCTACGAGGGCGCAGGCCTGTATCGCGACGTGTGGCTGGAGAAGGCGGCACAGGTAAGCGTGGCACCTTTCGGCACGTTTGTGTACGCCGAACTGCAGCAGCCTTACAGCGAGGCTGTGGTACATGTAAAGACAGAGGTGACCAACAGCAGCCTGAAAACCCAGCTATATGAGGTTGAGCAGCGCATGCTGGATGCCGAAGGCAGAGAGGTGGCACACGTCAGCGGATTCACGTACCCTATACTCGCCAAAGAAACGCGAACAACCGATCATCGGATAAAGATTTCCAATCCACACCTGTGGAGCACCACCGACCCCTATCTGTATAAGGTGGAGACCACGGTAAAGGTAGATGGTAAGGTAACGGATGTGTACGAAACAACAACAGGTTTGCGTGATATACAGTTTACTGCCGACCGTGGTTTCTTGCTGAACGGTCAGCCACTGAAGCTGAAGGGCGTGAACCTGCATCAGGACCATGCGGGTGTGGGCGCTGCCATTCCCGATGCCTTGCAGGCATGGCGCATCAAGCAGCTGAAGGCCTTTGGCTGCAATGCCTACCGTGCATCGCATAACCCTATGACGCCAGCACTGCTGGACATCTGCGACCGCGAGGGCATCCTGGTGATAGACGAGAACCGACTGATGGGCATCAACGACGAGCATCTGCGACTGCTGGAGCGGATGATTAAGCGCGACCGTAATCACCCCAGCATCATCCTGTGGAGCGACGGCAACGAGGAATGGGGCCTGGAGAACAACATACAGGGCACACGACTGGCCGAAGCCATGCGCGAATACACCAGACTGTACGACCCTACACGTCCCAGTACGGTGGCTAATGCAGGCGGTACCGAGCTGATAAAGGGACTGGATGTGAAGGGCTTTAACTACATTATCCAGAACGATGTGGACAACCGCAAGAAGGCCAACCCCGACTGGAAGATTGTGGGCACCGAAGAGACAACGGGCTGCGGCACACGCGGCATCTATTTTAATGATCCCGACTGCAAGGGCCGCATGGTGAGTCTGAACCGCACCATGGAGCAGAACTACGAGAATATCATTGAGCGCGGCTGGAAGTTCTACGACGAGCGACCATGGGCTGCAGGACTGTTCTACTGGACAGGCTTTGACTATCGCGGCGAGCCCAATCCCCTGTCCTATCCGGCACACGACTCGGAGTTCGGCATTCTGGACTACTGCGGATTCTGGAAAGACGAGGCTTACTACCTGAAAGCGTGGTGGACGGATGAGCCTACGCTGCACCTGCTGCCACACTGGAACCTGCAGGGCCACGAGGGCGAGGAGATAGAGCTGTGGGCCTACAGCAACTGCGATGAGGTGGAACTGATTGTGAACGGAAAGAAACTGGGCCGACAGGCAATGCCGAAGAACGGGCACCTGAAGTGGAAGGCCATCTACCAACCAGGTAAGGTGGTGGCCATAGGCTACAAGAACGGCAAGCGCACACTGACACAGACCATAGAGACCACCAAGCCTGCCTATAAGACAGTGCTGAAGACCGACCGACAGACGATTACAGCCGACGGACAGGACCTGGCCGTGGTGACCATCGAAGTACAGGACCAGAAAGGGCGCGTGGTGCCCGATGCCTGCCCAATGTTGAACCTGCGATTAGAGGGTGATGCCCGCATATTAGGCGTGGGCAACGGCGACCCGATGTATGCAGGTATCGACCACCCCAAGGAGCTGAACTGCAAAGCATTCAGCGTGCCAGCCTTTAACGGCAAGGCACAGGTGCTGGTGCAGAGCACCACACAAAAAACAACCGCCACCCTGACATGTGAGAGTGGCGGTCTAAAGAACGGAGTAGTTATTATTGTAACGAAATAAGCAATTGGTGCAGGCGGGTATCGTCGTCGAGTTCGGGGTGGAATGCCGTGGCAATCTGGTTACCCTGACGAGCGGCAACGATATGGCCATCTACTTCGGCTATCGGTTGGCAGTCGGCCGACAGCACCTCTTCGATATACGGTGCACGGATAAAGGTCATGGGCACGTCGTCGCCAATGCCTTCGACAGAGCCAGTGGTATGGAAACTGCCCAACTGGCGCCCGTAGGCGTTGCGGCGCACACGGATATGCATGGTGCCCAGATAACCTTGTGAAAGCAGAATCATGCCAGCACAGGTGCCCAGCACGGGCATACCGTCGGCAATGGCCTGGCGGATGGGTTCCAGCAGTCCCAACTCCTTGAGCAGGCGCATCTGCACGGTGCTTTCGCCACCAGGCAGAATCAGCGCATCGATAGGCTGCTGCCAATCCTTTAACTGTCGGATTTCGACAGTTTCAACGCCTAGGCGTTGCAGCACCTGCTCGTGCTCTATAAATGCCCCTTGCAGGGCCAATACAGCCACTTTCATCACTTACCACGTTCGGCCATTAAGAGCTGGATCTCCTGCTCGTTGATACCTACCATAGCCTCGCCAAGATCCTCGGAGAGTTCGGCCAGCAGCTTGGCATCCTGATAGTTGGTTACGGCCTGTACGATGGCGGCAGCACGCTTGCGGGGGTTGCCACTCTTAAAGATACCGCTACCAACAAACACACCCTCGGCACCCAGCTGCATCATGAGCGCAGCATCGGCAGGGGTTGCCACACCACCAGCAGCAAAGTTAACCACAGGCAGCTTGCCATTATCGTGTACGTAGCGTACCAGCTCGTAAGGGGCCTGCAACTGCTTGGCAGCCTCGAAGAGCTCATCCTCGCTCATAGATACCAAGCGACGGATTTCGCTCTGCATCAGGCGCATGTGACTCACGGCCTGTACTACATCGCCGGTACCTGGTTCGCCCTTGGTACGAATCATGGTAGCACCCTCGGCAATACGGCGCAGGGCCTCGCCCAGGTTCTTGGCACCACACACAAAGGGCACATCAAACTTGGTCTTATCGATATGATAGATGTTGTCAGCAGGGCTGAGCACCTCGCTCTCATCGATATAATCAATCTCGATAGCCTGCAGGATCTGAGCCTCGGCGATATGACCGATACGGCACTTGGCCATCACAGGAATGGTTACAGCCTCCTGGATGCCACGAATCATCTTTGGGTCGCTCATACGGCTGACACCACCTGCTGCACGGATGTCGGCAGGGATACGTTCGAGGGCCATTACAGCGCAGGCACCAGCCTCTTCGGCTATCTTGGCCTGCTCGGGAGTAGTCACGTCCATGATAACACCACCCTTCAGCATCTGAGCTAACTGGCGGTTGAGCTCTGCTCGACCCCCTCCTTGCAAGGCATAGTTGGAGCAAGCTCCACTCTGCCCCTGCTGCGTACGGGGGTTTAACTTTTGTCTTTCGTTTGTCATTGTTTTATTATTGTTTATGTTGAAATTCGGTGGGCGAAACACCTTTGCGCTTTTTGAAGAAACGCGACAGGTGGGCCTGCGACGAGAAGCCCAGACACAGGGCTACGTCCTTGAGTGGCTTGTTGGTTGTGGTAATCAGTTTGGCAATCTCGGCAGTGATACGCTCGTCGATGATGGCCTTGGGCGAACGACCGGCAATCTGACGGGTGACCTGAGCCAGATAGCGCGCACTGACATTAAGCTGTTCGGCATAGAAAGCCACATCGGCATAGCGGTTGTAGTAATGCTCAACGGCATCCAGGAACTGATTGTAAAGCTCCTCACTACGCGTGTTACCATCGGCATAAACAGCTGGCAACTGCTTGAGATAAGTTTGCGCATGCAACAGGGCATCGCTCACCTTCTCGTCGAGACTGAGATAGTAGGCCAAAGCCGAACCTAACTGGTTGGCAAGACCATGGCGACGGGGACCGCCAGGCAGATCGGATGGCGCCAGAACCACGGTACACAGCGGTATGAGCAGGCGCTGGATGGCCTCGTACACACGGGGCAGAACCAGTTGTTCGCCTTTGGTAGATGTGAGCACGGGGGCGTAGATAATATGCTTGGGCTGATAGCGCTTGAGCACATCGGCCAGCATCTCGACCACATCGATACGGCGCACCAGACCAATCTTGATGACTTGCGGCTGGAGGTCGTTGATGATGGCCTCGACCTGTTGACGAACCACAGAGGCAGGCAGATCGTGGAACTCCTGGATACCCAGGGTGTTCTGCACGGTAATCGACGTGATAGCCGATGCTGCAGCACCGCCTAACGCACTGATGAGTCGGATGTCGGCCTGAACACCAGAACCTCCTGTACCGTCGCTACCTGTTATCGTGAGTATCGTATTCATGGGTGCAAAGGAAACAAAAAACACTGAATTAGCCAAAATTTATTCGCACATTGATAAAAAAAACTGCAATTTGGAAAAAAATTGCAGTTCTTTTTAGTGTTTATCGGCGCCATCCACCACGACCACGGTTGTCGCGGCCGCCCCACTTCTTGTCGTAACGGCCCTCGGTGTCGATCTTGCCACCGAACATATTCAGGCGGTAACGCACATGCAGCATGGCGTAAGAGTTAACGCTGTTGAAGCGGGTATCGCTACGACCAGTGGCGTTTACCCATCGCTCGTAGTTGCTCTGCTGCCCCAACAGATCGTAGAAGTTAAGGGCCACGATGAGCGACTTATTCTTGAGGAACGGCTTGGATACCTGACCATTCCATATCAGCTCGTTGGTGTTCATCGAGGCATCGTTATAGCCACGACGACTGCGCTCGTGCAGGTTCATGCTCAACTCGAAGTCGAGCGGCAGGCGCACCAGGAACTGTCCACCGTAGTTAAACTGCCAGGTATCGAGGTTGGCTGTGGGCTGCAGCTCGTTGCGGGTGTGCTGGTAGTTGAGCTGGCCATCGAGCGACACCTCGACCCAATCGTTACGGTAGCCCATGGTGATGCGCTCGTTCAGGTTAGTGGTACGGGTGGTGTTCTTGGCGGCATCGGCCTTATCCTGTGCCACATAGCTTACCAGATTGTTATAGCGCACACGGGTATCGGTACCTACATTCCAATGGGCAGTGCTGTCGAGCGCCGTATTAAAGGTAAAGCCGGCATTAACGTTCCAGTTGCCGTTGATATTCTCGGGACGGGTGATGCTACCACCTGTTTCGGGGTTGTAACGCACCAGGTTTGAGATGGAGTTGCGGATGTGGCGGTAGTTGGCATAAACCACGATACTACGCTTGTAACGCACAATATAGTTGTTGTAATAACCATTGAGCGAACTGGTGAACTGAGGCTTCAGACCAGGGTTACCCATGGTGACGTAAAGCGGATTAGAGTCGTCGGTGATATCGAGCAGCTGGGTCATCTCAGGCTGACGGGTATCGCCACGGTAGTGCAGCCACAGGTTGCTCTGATCGCTGAACTTATAGTGGAAATCGAATGTTGGCGTAAGGTTGGTTACATTACGCACGGTATCTACATACACACCACGGTAGTTCTGGATAAAGTTAGAGTGCTGGGGCTGAACCAGGAAACCGATGTTGTAATCGTACTTCTCGACACGGTGGCGCAGGTTCAGGCGCACGTTGTGGGTATAGTTCTTATACTCGGAATAGCGGCTCAGGTCGCGCTCCAGGTAATCGTCGAGTTTATCGTACACACTGTGCAGCCAGGGATCCCAGGTGCGGTACTCGGGGGTGATGCCCTCGAAGATGTTCGTAGACATGTGACTGAAGTCGTAAGTCAGACGGTCGCTCTTATTCTGGTTATAGCGCAACTCGTAGCTGAGCTGCAGGTGGGCACCTTTCCACAGGGGCTCGCTGTAGGATGTACGCAGCACATAGCCCCAGTTATCGGCAGGCGTGGTGCTGTAACGGGCAGTATAGTAGGTAGAATCGTTACCATACTGATCCTGCTTGCGGAACAGCAGCACCTCGTTATCGGATACGCTCTGGTTCTCGCTGTTGCCGGCACTACCCTCAACACGCAGAATGATGTTACGACCGCGAGGATTCAAGCGGCGATACAGCTGCAGCATGGCCCAGGCATTCTTGTTCTCGCCATACGTCAGGTTGGCATTCAAGTTCTGGTTAATGGCATAGGGCTTGAGCACCGAGAGCTGGTTGAGCGGGTCGGTGGCATACAGATAAGGGTCGGCATCGTAGGTGGCAGCCATCGACTGGGTAGTGCCATCGCTGGTGCCATAGCTACCGTTGGCACGTACCAGGATGTTAGTAAGACTGTCGGGCTTCCACTCAAAGCGCAGGTTACCCCACCAGTTATCGCTACGGGTATAGTTGGCCGTAAGGGTGTTAGAGAAGGTGCTGCCTTCGCTGTAAAAATCCTCCTTGGCATTCTCGGTCTGGTTGTCGCCACCACGGTGGTTCCAACGCACGCTGGCATCAATCTTGAGCTTATCGTTATCATCAAAGTTGAAGTTGGTGCCTAACATCTTGCGCGAGTTCAAGCCACGACGGTTCCACCAGCCGGCATTCTCCTCCTTATTATTAAAGTTACCCAACAGCACAAAGCGTGTTTTATCGGTAAAGCTGCTACCCATACCACGCGAGGCATAGCGATGCTTGGTGCCGCCACCCAAGTCGAGGTTGGTCATGTAGCCGCGGTTCATACCTTTCTTAATAGAGAAGTCGAGCACGGTTTCCTTCTCGCCATCCTCGATACCAGTGATACGCGACTCATCGCTCTGCTGATCGTAGAACTTCATGTTCTGGATGATGCTCACGGGGATATTCTTGAGTGCCGTCTCGACATCGCCCAGCATAAACTCCTTACCATCCAGCAGAATCTTCTTAACCTGCTTACCGTTGATGGTGATGTTGCCATCCTCATCTACCTCGGCACCAGGAATACGCTTGATGAGCTCCTCGATAGGCGAGCCCTCGGGAGTACGGTAGGCCTCAGGGTTATACAGGATGGTATCCTTTTTAACGATGACTTGTGCGGCACGACCGGTGATAACAGCCTCCTGCAGCATGATACTCTCGGTTTCCATGAGCAGGTTGCCCAAATCCTGATTAGCGTTACGACGCAGCGTTATCTCGCGTTCGATGGTCTGGTAGCCTACCGACGAGATTTTAATGCGGTAAGTGCCACTGGATGGGGCGGTAAGATAAAAGTTACCGCGCTCGTTACTAACGGTGCCGCCTACAAACGTACTATCGGAAGCGGTAAACAACTGGATGGTGGCCTGCACCATCGGTTCCTTCAGCTCGGCATCACGCACCTGTCCGCGGATAGTAAGCTTTCTGTCCTCGGGGTCGGGCTGCGCCGCAGCACTAAAGGTAAAAGATAATAAAGTTAAAACTAAAAAAGACCTAAATAATTTGTACATACTACTAACTAAAAATTTTATGTTGGTTTGGGGAGGGTGACAACGAAGCCTGCCACCCGGAGTGTAAGCTGGGCGGTAAAGGAACCGCGTATTTTTTGGAGCATTGTCATACTGTTATATCGTGTTTATTGCTGGGTAACGATATTCTTAAACGATGAGCCGAAGATGATATACTGGGTGTTGCCGGCAATGGTGCCTTCGTTCTGTCCCCAGAGGAAAGGCCAGTCGTCGTAGTTCTCAAAGTGGTCGGGCTGACGGAACAGCAGGCCTGGAGCCACGTTACCTGGGATAAACGAGAAGTCGGCGCGGTTATTACCGTAGAACACCTGCTTAGGACGTGCAGCGCCTACTACAGCCACAAACGAGTAGTTGTGATAAGGGTGACAGCCGTAGAGCCAGTTTGACACGCGGTACACCTCGTCCTTGCTCACAATGTCGGGGAAGTAGATGTGGGCGTAGTTAACAGCAATACCAAAGTTAAGCACCATGTTCACGCCTGCCCAGTTACCTAAGCCTATGGGCACACCATAAGGATTCTGCTGGTCGAAACTCTTGATATAGGCAGCGAACTTCTCGACAAGGGGACGGATGCGCTGGCGGTAGGCCTCGTCCTTCATCGGGATAGAGTCGATAGCCACCTGTACGTTACGCACAATGCTGGCATCGCCAAAAAGCCAGGCATCGTTGGTCATTGCCGGTGCATTGGTGCGTGCACGCTGCTGTTCAAGCAGCTGATTTGCCTCTTTACGCAGGCGGTCGGCCTGGCGCTGTGCACGGGCAGCCAGCTCGTCGTTATAGCCTTTAAGCACACGGGCAGCCGAAGTGAGTACATCGGCAGCCTGCAGGTCGAGACGAGGACTGCGGGTGGTAAAGGCCCACATATCATCGGGGGTGCCGCTACGCTTGCCATCGGCCGATACCTCGTAGGGCTTCAGACTGGGATCGTAATGCAAACCATCGGTAATCGAGGCAGCATCGCCCAGATGGTGATAGTTATCAAGCACCGAGTTAGAGAGCGTAGAGGCCATATGCCCTATCTGTTCGGCCTGAGCCACGAGGTTCAAGGTGCCATGCTCGATAAACTGTAGGATATCGGGCACACCATCAGGGCGGTGCAGATCAACATAGCGCTGCTGCTGACTAACGAAGGTTTCGTCGCGCTGGGGCTTGAAGAGTTCCCAAGTGCGGATAAAGTTCTGCACCACATTGATGTTAGAACCTGTCTCGATATCAAAATCGCCAGCATCAAAGAATCCACCTACGTTCAGACCCGGAATAAGCTCCAATGGCTTGTACTTGGTATCGGTAGTGGGGCCTTGACGGTGCAGATCGAAATGATCACTCTCAGGGGCCTGCAGATAGCCTTCCTTGAATGGCTCGCCATGCCAGGTACGATAGCCCTCGTTCACATACATGTGATTCATGTGGATGGGCACCCATACATCGGTGGTGGCATCGGTTATCTTATCATATACATGGGCATCGATCAGGAAATCGTTGGTACGGGTGCTGCCATACTGGATGTAATACACACCTGGCTGGCGCACCGACGAGAAATCGAACTTTACATAATTATACTTATAATAAGGTCCCCAGTTGCTGATAGCACCTGAGAAAGCCTGCTGGGTGGTACCATCGGGATTGATACGCATGAGCGAGGCTGTGGCCTTGGGGGTATCATTCTTATCAAGCTCGATAACAGCCACCTTAGGCTGATCGGGGGTGTAGCCTACCTGCGAGAAACCGATATTAGGTTCGCGAATCCAACCAGGAATGGCATGGGGCTCAACGGTCCACGAGAGCACCTTACCGGTTTTGCTGGCAGGCAGAACGCTACGCAGCACGTACCAGCCGTTCTGAGCCAGGATACGGCCATCGTAGAGTTTCAGTTCAGCATCGCTGCTCACGGTTACCATACGTTCGGGCTGATCGGTAGCCAGGGTTATCTGGTGACCGGTTTCGATGGGCAACGGATCAACAAAGCGATCGGTACCTCTGTCGTCGTAGGTCTTAAAGCCTTTGAACTGACGGGCTTTCTCGCTATTCGGACGAGTAACCGTTAGACTAGTGGCATAGCGTGGCAGACGGCCCAATCGACCATCAACAGTATAGGTTTTAAGCCAGTACTGCGAAGGCAGAAACTCGATATTAAAGCCTGCTTCGCCAGCTAATTGTGCGGGCACTGGCTTATCAAGCCACACTGCGATCTCAACAGCCTTGCCTTTGGCCGTAACAATAATCTTGCTATCAAAGTCGTAATCGTCGTAACGCGTCACCACTTCGATACTGCCCTGCTCACGATTCACCTTACGCGAAATAGTCTTGGGTACCAGGTCCCACTGCTCGGGGGTGTTGTTCAAACGTACGGCGCCACCCTGAACGGTACGCACACCATGGTGGATAATCTCGATACCAGAGTTTTTCTCATCATTAAATCCCCCATTAAAATTATTGCTGAATACCAGCACATTTACACCTTGGCGCTCAAAGTACTCGCGGTCGTTAAGCCGCAAATCCTGAGCATGGCCTATCAGCGGCATAGTAGCCAATACGAATAATGATAATAAGTTCTTCATCAGTCAGTAAGTATTATAGTTATGTTGATTGCTATCGAGTACTGTCGCGCAACTCCAGACGGGCTTTTACGATGACATGCTGTACGCAGGTATCGCCATCCATCTGGTCGTGCAATAGTTTAAAGGCTTTGATGCCCATCTCTTTCTGGTTCTGTTCAACAAACGACACACGAGGGGTTAACACATCAGAGATCCAATCGCTCAAATAACCCACGATTGAGATATCATCAGGGATACGCAGCCCACGACTCTCGATGGCTTTCATGGCCGATGTGGTGAGCATACCATGACTGGCAATGATAGCATCGGGGGGCTCAGGCAAATCGAGAAGATCATTAGTATCCGACAAACCAGAGTTGAAACTGATGAAATTACACTTTACCAACTCTTTCCGGATGGGGATTCCACGTTCGCGCAAAGCCTCGAGATAGCCATGCTTACGCTCCGACGTCTGCTTCATCTTGTTAGGTCCACCTAAGAAAGCAATACGCTTAGCGCCACTGTCAATCAAACGATTGGTTACTTCGCGGGCTGACTCGGCATCGTTGATAATCACCGACGAGATGTCGATAGCAGCATCTCTATCAAACAGCACTACAGGCATGTGAATCTTACGGAGATGCTGAATATGCGAGAAGTCGGTGGTTTCCTGGGCCAGGCAAACGATAATACCCTCGACATGCATATTCACCAGCAAGTCGATACAATTCTTTTCGTTCTCGTACTTGTCGTCAGAGTCGGTGATGATACACATATAGCCCACTTTGCGGGCCTCGGCCTCGATACGCTTCACGATATGGGCATAATGGTTGAACGATACATCGGGCACCACAATACCAATGGTACGGGTGGTATCGTAACGTAAGCTTACAGCAAACGGATTGGGACGATAGCCCTGCTCCTTGGCAAGACTAAGAATTTTCTGACGTAATTCCTGACTAACGCCTTCGAGACCTCGCAAAGCACGAGATACGGTAGAGACGTTGACACCCAATAAGTTAGCGATTTCTCGCTGCG
>JAEEGK010009829.1_pt1 | contig 22204 bp, 13 predicted proteins | sample 8958771 | NCBI WGS metagenome assembly JAEEGK01 (sample SAMN16246547, study PRJNA631951) | gut metagenome | biome: gut microbiome; feature: rumen; material: SC-attached | host: Bos | place: Iran: Karaj | collected 2018-10 | reverse complement strand
TATGAGGAAATAACAACTAAATAACCTAACAAACCTTCAAATTATTAACCTAAAAGTTTAACCTATGAAAAGTAAATTACTATCCTCTTTCCTGCTTGCGCTGATGGGCTTGGCAGGAAGTTTGACAGCTTCGGCTCAGACACCTGAACCGAGCGGTCAGTGGAAATTCGACAACACGAGCGACCTGATGGAGGCCTCGACGGGAAGTCTGCAACTGATTCCTGCCATAGCTGGCAGCAGTTCTGTTTCTACGGCTACCCTTGAAGAAGCTGGTATTGTGGTGGCAGAAGGTGCAACGGCAGACGACGGCGCTATCTTCGTGCCAAAAACTGCGGCTCTGAAGATGGTGCGTGCCGAGGGAGCCGAGGCTACATGGAACTACTCCTTTATGATGGACGTGAAGATGCCCGATGCGTACGTCTATAATTGCTTTTTCCAAACGAGCGCGGGGAACGCCAACGACGGCGAACTGTTCATCAACAAAGGCCAGATTGGCATCGGTGCACTGGGCGGCTACTACGGTCGCATCTGGAACGACACCTGGTATCGCGTCGTTTTTACCATGAGCGATGGTTCGGCCAAGGTTTATGTGGACGGAAAGAAAGTTATTGACAGCGAGACCTCGAATGGCCGTTATGAGGTTGACGACTGGGGCTTGTGGTTCCTTTGTGACGAGGATGGCGAGATATCCGACACTTATGTTAGTGAGGTGGCATTCTGGGAAACTCCTCTTACCGACGAGCAGGTTGCCGCGATGGGACGCATCTGTCCTATCCCCTGGATTACTGACGTGAGCGAGATTAACGACGGCGACGAGTTCCTCATCATCAGCGACCGTGGCAAGTTCAGCGGCAGCTCCACTGCTAAGCCCAAGGCTATGGCAAGCCAGCAGTCCAGCTTCCCCACCACATGGGGCGACCATTATGTCTATTGGGGCGACCTCGACAAGGAGTCCGACGGCTTCGTTTGGACTGCCAAGAAGGAGGGCGACCAGTGGGCTTTCCTCAATAAGGAGAACAGCAGGTACCTCGGTAACATGAATACCAACGAGCCCGACGTCATCTTCTCCGATGAGCCCGTGGGCTACACGCTCACCGACCTTGCAGCTGGCGAGGGCAACTTCTATATGACCAACGACGAATCGGAGCACTCGCTCCATGTGCAGGGCTATCTGCGCAGCGACCGTGGCAGCAACAGCCTCGCCAAGCAGAATGTGGGCGACGACGACTACGAGGATGCCGATGTACTCCGCAACGGCTATCCTGGCCGCTGGCACTTCGTGAAGATTGGCAGCGCCGCTCCCGTGGAGACAGGCATGAGGATTGAGACACTCGACGACTTCCTTGCCTTTGCAGAAGCTGTAAACAGCGGACAGACAGACTTGGAAGCCTATCTGGCAGCCGACATCGAGCTGACCGACAACACAATGGTTGGCGCGTATGCAGGCACCTTCGACGGCAAGGGCCACAAGATTACCTACAACTATACGACAGTTGGCAACCATAGCGGCCTTTTCAAGACCCTGAACGACGGAGCAATCATCCGCAACCTGTATGTTGAAGGCAGTGCCATTGTGCAGGGCATCCATTTCGGTGCGCTTGCAGGCGATTATTACGGCAATGTGCTCGTCGAGAACGTGGTGACGAATGTCAACATCACTGGCGACCGTGGCGGAGTGACTGGCGACGGCGGCATGGCTGGATATGTGGATGGTCAAGTGACCTTCAATAACTGCGCAACCCTCGGCAAGATGGGCAACCCCGGCACCTCGATGTACTGCGGCTTCGTGGCATTCGCTACCGGCACGTCTGTCTCTATCCTCAACAACTGCTACACGGCTTGCGAACTGACCGAAGGCACCGGCACAAGCTACTGCTACACCTTCTGTCGTGGCACATACCAACCCAACAACTGCTACTATCTCAACGCAATAGGTGAGGTTCAGGGCATAGCTTTTGACGCAGCTACATTGGCAACCGGCGAGTTCTGCTACATGCTCAACGGCGACCAGAGCTCAGTCAACTGGTATCAGACACTCGGCGAGGACGCCACGCCCGTTCCCTTCGATTCTCATCTTCAGGTTTACGCTAACGGTGAGCTGAAGTGCGACGGCACGAGCGCAGGAGGCGAGCTTGTCTATAGCAACTCCGCAAGTTCCGTGATTCCTCCTCACACCTTCGATGGCGGCTTCGGCTGGTGCTCTGTCTGCGGCACATGGGATGCAAACTATAAGCTTCCTGTTGATGGCGAAGGGTACAGCCTCATTGCCAATGCAAAAGAATTTGCTTGGTTTGCCGAGTACATGGAAAAGGGCAATCCCTCACTTAATATAAGGCTGACGGCCGATATCGACCTGAGAACCGATTTTCCCGACGTGATGATTGCAAAGGAAAGCAACAGGTTCAGCGGCATCTTCGACGGTCAGGAGCACACCATCACATATAATTACGCTAATGTCACCGACAAGTGGCGCGGCCTCTTCCGTTCCGTCGAGAACGCCACCATCCGCAACCTTCGCGTTGAGGGAAGCGCTACCTCGACGAACATTCACTTCGGAGCACTCATCGGCGTGGCTTATGGCACGGTTCTCGTCGAGAATGTCGTGACAGATGTTGACATCACAGGTAAGTCCACCTCTCAAGGCGTAGTTCAGGGCGACGCAGGCATGCTGGGCGCTAACTACGCCAACATCACCTTCAACCACTGCGCTACGCTCGGCGAGATGGGCAACGAAGGCACCTCAATGTACAGCAGCTTCTCCGGATGGTCGAATGCCAACAGCAAGACAACGCTCAACAACTGCTACACCACTTGCAAGCTCACCGCTGGCACCGGTACTGGCAACTGCTTCACCCTGACGCATGAGGGCGGCCCAGTCGAAATCAACAACAGCTACTACCTCTATGAGGTTGGAAAAGTACAGGGCAACCTCATCACCGAAGACTTCGCAAGCGGCGAGTTCTGCTACAAGCTCAACGGCGACCAGAGCGAAATCAACTGGTACCAGACAATCGGCACCGACGCCAAGCCCGTTCCCTTTGCTTCTCACGGACAGGTTTATGCCAACGGTACTGTTCGTTGCGACGGTGCAGAGATTCCCGACAGCCCCGTCACCTACAGCAATGTGGAAGGTCAGATGAACAAGCCCGACCACCAGTACGGCGCCGACGGCTACTGCACAGTATGCGGCAGCGTGATGCAGAACAAGGACGGCTTCTACCTCATCGACAATGCAGAAAAGCTGAACTGGTTCGCACAGAAGATTGCATCCGGTGCAACAGCTATCGATGGCCTCCTGACGGCTGACATCGACCTTACCACAAGCGACTATCCCGACCTGATGATTGCTTCGGAAACCAACAAGTATGCCGGCACATTCGACGGAGCAGGACACACCATCACCTACAGCTACACCGTCTCCAGCACCTACTGCGGCCTCTTCAGATACGTCAGCGGCGCTACCATCCGCAACCTGATTGTAGAGGGCAATGCCATCGTGACAGATATCCACTATGGCGCCCTCATCGGCCGCGTTGAAGGCAATGTGCTCGTCGAGAATGTCATCACCAATGTCAACATCACAGGTCAGAAAAACGGCGTGACCGGCGATGGCGGCATGCTCGGCGCCCTGTATGGCAACATCACATTCAACAACTGCGCTACGCTCGGCAAGATGGGTTATGAAGGCAGCTCGATGTATAGCGGCTTCTCTGGATTCAGCCACGGCGCTTCTTCCGCTACCCTCAACAACTGCTACACCATCAGCGAGCTCACCGAAGGCACCGGCACAGGCAACTGCTTCACGTTCATCCACAACAACAGGGGAACCTACAACAACTGCTACTATCTCAACGCGATTGGTACAGTACAGGGCACGGCCATTACAGCCGAGGAGGTTGCCAACGGTTCGCTCTGCGCTAAGCTCGGCCAAGGCTGGTACCAGAACATCGGCGAGGATGCTTATCCCGTCTTCGACAAGACACATGCTGTCGTGAAGGAGATTACCGAGGCAGGCTATGCCACGATGTACATCCCCAACTCTGTGGATATTCCCGCAGGCGTTGAGGTCTTCACAGGCGAGTTCGAAGAGAGCTGGCTGAAGCTCAATGCTGTGGAGGGCACAGTTCCCGCTTGGGAGCCTGTAGTGCTCAAGGGCGCTCCTGGCTTCTATGGCTTCATGCCCGCAACTGCTGAAGAGAAGAGCACAGAAATAGTCTTTGCTGATCTGGGCTTTGAAAGTGCAGCAGACCTCACTACTCTTCAGCAGGGAGGCTTGACCATTGGCTTCGCTCAAGGCAGTAATACCGCAGACTTAGTACCAAAGTACTACCCCACCAGCGGTGCTGCAGCACGCATCTATGCAGGCAACACTATGACTATCTCTGCCGTAGCACCTATTACCAAGATAGAGTTCACCTTTGTCAATAACTATGCTCTCCAGAGCGGAAGCTATCAGATCAGCGAAGGCAGCTATGCCCTCGCCACCACTACATGGACAGGCAGTGCTGAGAGCATTACATTCTCCAACACAGGCTCCAAGCAATGGCGCATCATCAGCATGACGATAACCTATTCAGGCTATCCCGACAACATTGCAGGCAATGTCCTGAAGGGAGCGGCTGAGGATATCGATGCTGTCGGCAAGTATGTTCTTGCACAGCCCGAAGGCGAACCCACAGGCTTCTATCTGGCTGATTCTGGCGTCATCAAGGCAGGCAAGGCTTACCTTGAAAACGCTAGCGGCGTGAAGGCCTTCATATTCGGAGAGGACAATAGTACAGGCATCGCAGACCTTAACGAAGTGAAGGGCACTGACAATGCTGTCTACAACCTCGCAGGCCAGCGCTTGCAGAAGATGCAGAAGGGCATCAATATCGTGAACGGCAAGAAGATTCTTGTTAAGTGATAATAAAGCAAGATGCCTCGAATCCTAACCCCGCCTCCCCCAAAAAGGAGGCGGGGAATTTGATAGAGTCATTCATGTCATATAATACATCTTATTATATTATGGGAAGGTTGAAATCTATCTTGCTGCTCTTCTTGGCAGTGGTGGCTGGAGTGAAGGCTCAAAACCTGTTGGACGGTTACACTCGCGTCTTCTATGCAGATGACCTGAAGGAAGGCAAGGCCTATTTCATTATCAGCGACCGCACTAAGTTCGCCGGCAACAGCTCGGGCAAACCCAAGGGTATGTCCACACAGTTGGGCAGCTACAAGATCAAATGGGGCGAACAGTATGTTTACTGGGGTGACTTCGATGAAGAAGAGGAGGCCTTCCAGTGGATTGCCGAGAAGGTGGGCGACGACCAATGGGCTTTCAAGAACAAAGTCAAGGGGCAATACATCGGCAGAAAAACCGGCAGCGACAACGATGTCCTCTTCTCTGCTACTCCTGTAGGCTATACGCTGACAGACCTTGAGGACGGTGCGGGACGGTTTTACATGATTAGCAGCGAAGATTCACGTTCTCCGCATGTGCAGGGCTTTGTGCGCAGCGACCGCCCCAACAACTGTCTTGCTAAGCAGGATGTCGGCGTCACTTCGTATGTAGATGACGTGGCAACCAATGGCTACCCTGCCCGTTGGCAATTCTATGCTGTGGAGGGTGGCTCAGGCGATGACCCGCAGCCCGAATTCTATACCGTAGCCGATGGTTACTACAACATTGTGAGTGCAAATCCCAACCTCGAAGAGAAGAAGTGCTGGACAGACAAGAAGACAGACATGTTTGCCTACGAGAATGATGCCAGCACCATTTTGAGCACATTGCACAACGACGACCCGCGATGCATTTACTACATCGAGGCTGTCGACAAGAACTACGGGCTGTATCAGGTTCGCAGTTATGTGACAGACAAGTATGCTACGGCGCAGGAAGGCTATGTGTTCATGGTGGAGGATGAAGATGATCCCTTTACATTCAGGACAGTTCCGGGAGACCGCAGGTCATTATATATAAGTAATGTTGATGCAGAAACCCTTTATGCAGGCGATGCAGAAGCAGGCTTCCACATCTTCGCGGCAGCCTCCGGGTTCAGCGACGAGCAGGCAACATGGAAGCTTCAGAAGGTGGATAAGACCTCGCTGGAGAGCCCTTCAGCACAGTTGAGGCTGGCTCTTGCCCGCAAGCTGGATGAGGTAGGCCATCCCGACTGTGTGGCTCACGACAACCTCAGCGAGGAGCAGCTTCAGGCATTCCGCAACTTATGGAACAAGGCCGACGCGACTCTTGTGAGCGGCACCTGCGATATTCTCTACGAGAGGCTTATCAGCGAACTCGACGCTGCAGCGAAAGGCGAATATGAGGAGCCTGTCTACAACAAGTACCAGAAGCAGCCGCTGCGGGTGCTCAGTTACAATGTGAAGCACTGCGCCGGCAACAAAGACGGCCTGAACCTGCCCCGTACGGCAAAGGTCATTGCTGCTCAGGGAGCCGATGTGGTGGCTCTGCAAGAGTTGGATAGTGTCTTCTCGTCTCGCTCCAACTACAAGTATCAGCTGAAGGAGTTGGCGGAGGCCACAGGCATGTACGGCATCTTCTGCAGCGCACTCACCGGCTATGGCATAGGCATCCTTTCGAAGGAACTGCCGCTCTCCATCAAGGTTGTGGCCCTCACGTCCGACTTCGAGCCTCGCCGCATGTTGATTGCCGAGTACCAGAACTATGTCTTTGCAAGCCTCCATGTAGGTCTCAATGCAAGCGCAAGGCGTGGCACCGGCCCCATCATCAAGGCAGAGGCAGAGCGTTGGGTGGAAAAGGGCAAGCCTCTCATCATTGCCGGTGACTTCAACGACGACGGCACCGACGACGAGATGCAGGGAGCACGAGGCGTGCTTACCCAGTATCTGCAGCAGAACGGCTTCACCTATCACTCCGACCTCACCACTCCCACCTGGAGCGACGGCATCTATGTCATCGACCACATTATCAGCTACGACCCGATAGGAGGCGTGGAGAAGGTAAGCTACGAGGTGGTCAACGACAAGGTGACATCAGACCACATGCCCATCGTTGCCGACCTCATCGTTGGCTTCAGCGACCCCACAGGCATAGGCAATGTCGGGGCAATAGACAATGGCCGGTCGGCAACGGACAGTGCCGTGTTCGACCTCAGCGGCCAAATGGTGAACGGCAATGGTAAGTTGCCGCAAGGCGTTTACATCTTCAACGGGAAGAAAGTGCTGAAGTAGAAAGGCCTGCCTCAGTTCTCCAAATACAGCAGTATAATCCTGCATCGGAAAACATTATAATAAAGATATAGATATGAAACACTTTAGACTTTTCTTGCTGCTGAGCACAGCGCTGTGCTGCGGCAGCATGTTCGGGCAGGTGATGAAGACTGCCGATTTGGAGAAGTATGCCAAACAGAAGTACGGCGACAAGTGGGTGGATGCAGCCATGAATCTCTCGAAAGACCTGACTCTCGACAAGAATCAGGCTCTGACCTATCAAGAGGTTGTGCCTGCTCCCGGCAAGACCAAGAGCCAGCTCTATGTTTCCCTGAACTACTGGGTCACGGCGACGTTCCAGGACAAGCAAGCCATCACCCTCAATGACAAGGATGCCGGCTGCATCATCGTCTCTTCCACCATCGACGGCATCGCCGACCATACTGGCACGGTGAACCGCTATGTGGTGAGCATCACGCCAATCATCCGCCTCGACATCAAGGACGAGAAGGTGCGTGTGACCTACACGGTGCAGAACTACGACATCCTGAAAGCCCAGGATGCTGGCTGGATTGGAGGTTTGTTCGACAACAGTGACAACAGGAGGAACAATCAGAATGTCTTCAGCGACGGCAAGCGGATGAAGGACGACAAGACCGACCGCCGCCTCTATGACGAGCAGTGGGAGATAGCCAAGCACTATCCCTTCGTGGAAAAGGACGCCCAGAAGCGCACCTGCTCCAAGGCATTAGTGATGACGCATGCCTACTCGAACGCCATCCTCGATAAGGTGGAGGAGGCCATCAAGAACGGAGTGGCTGGCAGCGACGACGACGATTGGTAATGGCCTCCCCCGACCCCTCCAAAGGAGGGGGGAATGATTGGTAATGGTCTCCCATGAGCACTCTCAAGGAAGGGGGACGATTGAAAAAGATTAAATGGTAAATACAATGGTAAAGAAGATCGTTTTTGCAGCTTTGATGCTGCTTTCCCTGCCATCGATGGCAGGCCGAATCGTGACGGACACGGTGAAGAGCCAAATCCTCAGCGCCGATGTGCCCTGCAATGTCTATCTGCCTGATGGCTTCGAAAAGAATGAGGGCCAGCGCTATCCCGTCATCTACCTGCTTCATGGCTTCAGCGACGACTATCGTGCCTGGCGCGACAGGGGGCAGATGCAGACGGTGGTCGATGAGTTGATAGGCTCGGGCGAGTGCGTGCCAGTCGTCATCGCCATGCCGAATGCAGGCGGTCCCGACACACACAACACCTGGAACGGCTACTTCAACATGCCCGGCTGGTCCTACGAGGACTTCTTCTTCCAGGAGTTCCTGCCTGCGGTCGAGAAGAAGTACCGCGTCGTGGGCGACAAGGAGCATCGTGCCGTGATGGGCCTCTCGATGGGAGGCGGCGGCAGCACGGTCTATTGCCAGAGGCACCCCGACATGTTCTCGTCGTGCTATGCCATGAGTGCTTGGCTCGACAACGAGAGCAACAATGTCAATCCTGGTCAGGAGAAGGACAAACGCTACTATGTGACTGAGGCCGTGACGAAGCACAGCGCCCTTCGTTTCGTAGAACAGGCCGACGATGCCACGAAGGAGAAGCTGCGCACTGTCAAGTGGTTCTTCGACTGTGGCGACGATGACTTCCTCTTCGACCAAAGCGTCAAGCTGCACCAGCTGATGCGCAGGGCTTGGATCCACGACGAGCTGCGCATCCGCAACGGCGTGCACAACTGGGAATACTGGCACACGGCATTGCGCACAGCCCTGCCTTTCGCCTCCCGCAACTTCGCGAAATAAGGTAACATCATAACGTCATAACGTCATAACGTAATAACGAGATAACGCCATCCCGCCCTCGCCAAGCGTCACCTTATGATGAACCTGTGCGACACTTCTTCCGAGTCGCCGCCATAGAAATCGATGCTGATGTGCTTTTTGCTGACGTTCAGCTTGTAGGAACCCTGCGAGCGGGAATTGATGAGCTGACGGGTGCCGGGCAGATATTCCTCGAAGAGGGCTGACTCGTCCTTGAGGTTGGCGCCGTCGGGCTTCTCCATCATCTTCTTGCGCATCAAGCCGTAGTTCTCGGCTCCCTCGTTGCGGACGGCGTATTGCTTCTGTTCCTCTGCGGTCCAGACGCTGCTCATGGTCATCTGCGTGATGCGTCCGCCGTCTCCCCACCAGTCCATGAAGTCGGTGTAGTGGGTATGTCCGCACAGCACGATGGCGTTGCGCTTGGCGAATGCCTGACGGAAATGGCGGCGTGCCTGTGTGTTGGCTTCGGATGCTCCTCCGTGGAAGAACCATCGGCAGCTGCTGATGTCGGGTGGAAGCACGGGGCCGTGAGTCATGACAAAGGTGTGGCGTGCCCCCTTCGTGTCGTCCAGCAGTCGGTCTATCTCCTCGTCGTCCGGATTGTTGAAGTCGATGACGATGAATGCGTCGTCGCCGACGTTGAAGGCAAAGGTGGTCTTGCTGATGCTTTTGCCCAGTTCTTCCGACATGCGTGCAGGCATGAATGAGTGATAGGCCTCGAGGGCATCTGTGCCGCGGATATCGTGGTTGCCCACTACGGTGACGAAGGGGAGGCCGCCCAGCTCGTGCTTGAAGCGGTTCATCACGTCGGAGAGCATCTTCTTGTGCACCTCGCCGCTGCCGCAGTCGCCCTGAACGAGGTCGCCCATCTGCAGCACCATGCGCGTGTCCTTGTCAATCAGCCTGGCCGCCCTTTTGAGTAGGCGGGGGCAGCGGTCTTTCCACATCTCCCCGTTGCGGGCGAACTCGCCGCGCTGTATCTTGTTGAGCCTTTCGTTCGGCTCGTTGTAATGTGCGTGATATATCGATGGCGGGTCGGCATCGAAGTGTGTGTCGCCCAGGATAATCATCGAGTACGACTTGTCGCCTTTTCCTTTTGCAAGTGCTGACAGCGGGAAACTGCTGGCGCCGAGGCCGATGATTCCCGTGGCGGATAGTGTCAGAAAGTCTCTTCTATTCATGGTTTTCGGTGTTTGATAGGTTGGGAGAATTGTCCCCCGCAGAGGCCCTTGAAAACGCCGCGTGCGGCGATGGCAATCCCCGGCTGCGGCGATGGGCATTTCCGCGTGCGGCGTTGGGCATTTCCGCGTGCGGCGTTGGGCATCGCCGCACGCGGCGTTTTCAAGGGTCGCACGGAGCGGTTTCAGACGCCCCTTTTTATGTCAGTTTTCTCAGCCGGAAAGTGTGCTTCTTCGGCTGGTTCAGTTCGTATATTCGGCCGACGAGGAGGTCCATCTCCTTCTGATAGGCATCCCGCACTTCGGGGCGGACCATCTGGTCGTAGGTGCCTCGCTTGCTCGCCAGCCAGTCGTTGCCTTCGCATAGCTCGCGGTACTTCCGTGCAGCCTGCTCGCTGCAGTCGTTGTCAGGATGCACGCGCCCTGCGCCTGCATAAGCGTGCAGACACAGGGCGAAAGCAGTAGGCCACGGAGAGGCCTCCTCAGGAATGCAATTACCATTCATCGTTCCAGAGGTCTCTGTCTTCCTGGGAATTTTGTTCTTTGGCGAAACCGATATCTTCGGAATTGCTGACCTTTTCCTTCGAAGAACCTATTTTTATCGATGTGGACATCATGCCTCTTCCCGTAATCTCGCAGACACAAGCACAAGGGGATATATATATACGTTTGTTCATAACGATTAGACTTATTAATGTTTGTTTAACGATTCAGCCATCTGTATCAAATTTCTGAGAGAGGGCTATTTCAATACTTTCTTTCCGTTGATGATGTTGATACCCTTTACAGGCTTGTTCATGCGCTGGCCAGAGAGATTGTAGATAATGTCGTTGAGGCCGTTAATGTCGTTAAGGTCTTTAAGGCCAGTGGCATCGTCGAAGTCGAGTGTGTAGCCCTTGACACCGCCGCTTGCAGGCACTTCGAGGTAGGCTTTGTTGGCACCGAGGGTGATGGTGCCTTCTGTATATTTGTAGAAGCCAATCTCCCCGTTCAGGCGTCCCATGGAATAATAGGGAGTGCCATCGCTGAGGTCGAGGCTCATCGGCACCAAAGTGCCCTTCAACAGGTTCGCGCTCTCGTTGACCACGGAGGTCAGGTCGCTGGCCATGTTAAGGATGGTGCTTGGCTCTGCGTCCTCGTTGATGAGCACCACAGCGGTACGGGCAGGAATCTCCGTGCCATCGTTGCCCGTAGCGGTCAGATGAGCATAATCGCTGCTGACTGTTTCGATGTAGTAAGCCTTCGTCGCGCCTGTCGTCGTTACGTCAAAGGGCAGGTAAAGTGTAGCATAGCTTGCATTACCAACGGTTTTGAGTCCGAGAGGTTTGGCGAGGGTAATCGTGAAATTGGTGATGGCAAACCAATTGTTCTGCGATGCGCCATAGAATGTGAAGGTCGTTGATGATGCATTCACATCGGTGACTTCTATATTCGTAGGTGTCGTGGTGGAAGAGATGTCTCCTGTCGTAGTACCGTCGGCTGCAGTGATGCGGTATGTGCCGCCTGTATATACAGCACCGCCTATCGTGTAACTTGAGATGACATAACCTTCAGGTGCGGTGATGGTGTAGGTGTCCGTAGCGCCATTGGCACTGGGCTTTATTGTCATGACGCGAGTTTCGAGTACGGTTGCTCTGTCGAAGCCGTAGCCGCTTTCTGTCGAGACCTTTAATCCTGCCATGCCTGATGATGCGTTGGACGTCCAAGTACGTGCCCAATGTCCAGAGCCTGTGCCTGAGAAGGCACCGTAAGAGTCGCAACCGGTGCTGGTTTGATAAACGGTGTTCTTAACAACATTCGTCTTCAGGTATTCGGGCACATTGTATTCTTCCAGAGCCGGAATGAGGCTTACGAGCTGGTCGCGCGTAATCTCGATGAAGTTCAAGGGATAGTGGTTGAAGTCGGTGTAGCCGCCGGCGCTGTTGAGGCTCTGGTCCTCGAAGAAGAGGTAGAGGCTGCCGTTGGTCGGATTCTTGTCCATCGTCACATAGCGTGTGCCCTTGGTCTGCACGTTCAGGAACTCAGTCCAGTTGACACCCTTGTCGGTGCTGTAATAGAGCTTGAAGTTGACGTGGTTGCCCGTTGTGATGGAGTGGATGATGACGTCGGTCTTGCCCTCTGTCGTCTCGCGCTGGTAATAGAGGATGTCCTGGTTGTTCTGGCTGTCCTGATGGAGCTGGTTGTTGTCCCATTGCGTGCCGAAATTGAAGCTGAGCGTCTTGCCGTCGTCGTTCTTTGTATAGGTGGCGGTGTTGAAGCGGCGTGGACCTCCCTTGCGGATGGAGCCGAAGAGCGAGCCGTCGTTCATCTGGATGATCTTGGCTTCGTCGCCTCCCTGTACCATGGGCCTCTCACTGAAGTACCATGACTCACCGCCGTCTCTGGAGTAGAAGATGTAGTCTTGTGAGTCGCCGGTGTGCTCTGTTGCACTGGTCATCGTCTGTGCTGGGATGAGGTACATCAGGATGTCGTCGTCGGGGATGTAGAGGCCGCGACCGGAGGTGACAAAGTAGTCATAGAGGCCGTAGCCAGCCTCGCCAACCGTGTTGTAGTTTTTAAGGCGGCCGCTCTCCAGGAGGTCGATGGGCGGTGTGCTCTCGTTGCTGCTCCATGTCACGCCGTTGTCCGTGCTGGTTGACATGGCGATGCGCTTCTGTCCATAGAAGTAGCCGATGTTGCCGGCCACGAACAGGCAGTAGAGCTTGCCGTCCTTGCCCTTTACGAGGCTCGGGTCGCCATAGCCGCACTTGGCATCGTCGGCAGTGCCGAGACCCTTGGCAATGGTAATGGGACTGCTCCATGTCTTGCCATCGTCGGTGCTGCGACGCACAACGATGTCGATGACGTGGCCTGCGCCGATATCGGTATGGCTGTCATAACGCTTGTCGCAAGCCACGACAATGCTGCCGTCCTCAGCAACAATCATGGCCGGAATACGATAAACACGGCTGCTGTTGTCGCGAGGCAGGAAGGGATAGGACTGTGCATTGAAGACCATTGCGCCGCGGTCGGCAGGGTCGCCAACAGAGGTCAGGTCGAGGTTCTGTGCCGTTTGCCCAACCACTTGATAGGAGATGCCTGTGACGGCTGCGTCGAGAACGTCACCGAGTGTCGCATTGCTCTTCACCGTAGCACCAATCCAGTAGTAGTGTGTGCCAGCGGAGAGGTTGCCGATGTTGAAGGTGGCAGTAGAGCCTGAGATGGATGCCGTGGCAACCACTGTCTTTGTCGGTGCGCCAGAACCTGTTGAGTAGATTTCAGGAGAGCTGGAGTTGGCCTCGTAAAGCTTCAGAGCGGAGATGTTGGCCTCAGAGCCATTCTTGAGGCTGACGGTAAGCGTCGTGCTCGTGGCAGCCTTGAAGGGCTTAGCTGTGACGCGAAGCAGCATCACCTCGCCACCACGACCTGCCGTCTGCCAGCCTTGCTCCACGATAACGCCGTCAGCAACAATGGCAAGAGTCGGGTCGTAAGCAAAGGTGACGGTCTTGGCTGTTTCACTCACGGTCACATTGGTTGCTCCCTCCAAGTTGAAGTCAGTGCTTACAGGTGTCACGCCGGTGGGCAGGAAGAAGAAGCCGTTCTTATAGACAGCCGTCAAGCCACTGACATCGCTGCGTGTGCAGGTAATCTGTGCATTGTCAGGAGCATTGTTGCAGAGGACTTGCCAAGCTACAAGGCCTGCAGCAGAGAGGTCGATGGGATATACATTGTAGTATTTGGCTGCCTGAGATGTCTCACCGATGAAATAGTTCTGATTACTATTGTATGGAACAGCATAGTAGTTACCTCCTTTGAAATATATCCCATTATTGTCAGAGCCAATCGTAATGTTGTTAGTTGTTGAAGAACTCGTTGGGAACTTGTTGCTGTTGTTCACGAGGTACTTACCATTCGGCATCTGCCACTTGGCACCACTGCTCATGTCAATGTACGTAAAGAAAGTGGCATCCTTGATGGAAGGCTGGATATCCACGGCTCCCGTGAAGGTAAGCGGATAATATGTGCCGTTGTAGTTGTATTCACTGTCTGCTGCTTTAACATAGCGGTTCACATAGCTGGCATTTCCGGCAGTCTTGATCTGTAAGGCATACCATCCACTCGCTGTGGGTGCGGCAGTGAGCGCCGTCTGGTTCTTGACGAGCTTGGCAACGGCTGCGTTGGCGGCTGCACTGGCATCGCCATTGACTTTCGTAATGGTGAAGTTGCCGCCCACGTCATTGTAGTTGATGATGGGGCCTGTGTAGTTGTTGCTGACGGCCATATAGGCAGCGTTGGTGCCGTTGACTGGATTCGAAGCCATCTTAATCTTCTTCGTGCCGTCGCTTTGATCCTCGAAAATAACAGCTACGGCATTGTCGCTGAATACCCAAGAGAGGTTGGCACTCTGAGCAATGCCTGTAGGAATGGCAAACTTGCCTGCCCCTACATTATATAAATAGTATTGTCCCGCTGTTCCTGTGGGAATGATGACCCATTGATGATTCTGGTTTGTGGCATCAAAGGCAGTAGCCCCCGACTTTCCGCTTGACCATACATAGGTTGTTGATTTGTTTGGCTCATAGGTAAGTGCACCACGGCCGCTGTTCGTGTTGTTGATGGTATAGACATCAGAAGCCGTGGGAACCCATGCATCAACAAACTCCACAGGATAGAAAGCCCAGTCGTTGTTGCCGCCCGTGGCAGTGGGAGCTGTTGTGCCCCAGCCTACGACAGTGGCGTCACCGTTTCTTGTATCGTTTGCATCGAGGACAACACCGGCAGCAGACATCAGGTAGAAGTGTCCGTCTGTGCCTGCAATCTTCTTGATGGTAATCTGCTCAGTGGCTGTGGCTGTCGTGGGAACGGTCGTGCTTCCCTGTATGTTTCCGAAGAAGTTGCCGAGGCCTGTCTGGAGATAGTACTCGTTGTCCCAGCCGACGATGCGGACGAGGTACTTGGCATTGTTCGTAGCAGAACCAGAGGGTACAGTGTTAGTATTGTAGAGCTTGTTCTGATTGTTCTCATAGAGGTAGCCGTGATTGGCACCGCGGTCGAACATCACATACCATTTGCCGGTTTCTAATGAGGCCGCAGCTTCGGTGCTGACGCTAATGTCTTTGTTGGTAAAGTCGGAGAAGGGAGGATAGGAGAGGATGACTTCGTATATTTGTGATGACAAAGACGAGCTCCAAGCGTGCAATCTCTGCGAAGCACGATTAATATAGAATCCATTACATTGTGGGTCGATATTACCGTTGTTGTTAAAGTTCAAGCTCCAACTGCCGGCATTTGCTTCATCAGTGGGCACGAAACCTCCTTGGTTAGTTGTAGGAGCTGCGGTTGGCTTGCCCCAGTATTTCCCTGTAACGTAGTTCTTTATTTTCCATGTATTGCCATCCTTAATCAGATAATACATGCAGCGTTCGTCAAAGGTGCCACCATTGTCGCCTACGGAGTAATACGTTCCGGCGTCGGTAATCCAGGGATTGCCTGTTGCCGTGTTACGCAGCAAGTACAATTTCCCGCTGACGAGTTGGCTCTCGGCTGTGACTTTCGCACCTGCGCTGAGGACGTCCGTCACATCCGATGTGATGATGCCTACGCTGGCGTCGAATGTCGCAGCAGCATCACTTCCGTTTCCGGCAGCTGCTTTGATGGTGTAGTTAGTGCCGATGCCATTGGGCAGGGTGAAGTGATAAGTGTTGTAGACTCCTCGAAGATTGCCTTCACTGTCATAGACCTTGAAGCCTACTGCACCTGTGCCTTCCATCGTAACGGCGTTATTCTTTACATTATATTTATATGCCGAGCATGTGGCGTCGAAGTCAGTGTATTGTCCTGTTTCGCCAACCTGTCCGAAGGCTGATACAGGCGCATAGGGGTTGATAGTCCTCTTGGCACCAGATGGCGCGCCTTCGTATGTGGCATCGGGAGCAGTGACGCGGTCCTCAATGAAGGTGATGTTGCACTTAGGCAAGTTCTTGCTAGCGACCTGGGCCTTGGCATTGTCTATCATGTCCTGTGTGGCATAGAGATAGTAAAAGCCATAGTCGTTGAGAGTGGCAAAGCGGTTGGTGGTGACACCATTATAAGTGATTTCGTAGTCTCTTTCCGCCGGAAGGATGAAGAAGCCGTAAGTGGCAAAGAACTCGGTGAGGTCGTAGCCGCTGACCTCACAGCACTTCACATAGTACTTCAGGTAGTCGGTGCTTGCTGGAGTGAGCGTGCTGTTATCTGCTGAACCGCTTTTCACCTTTGTCATCGGGTCGGCACGCAGGGCGTCGAAGAGGCGGGGGAAGAAGTCGGGGTCTTTGCCCAGGACATGGAAATAGAGATAGAGCGACCAGTTGAGGTGCAGCATCTGCTGGTTGTAATTCCCATAGCTGTCGCAAGACTTTGCTACGCGCTCTGGCCAAGACAAGCCATCGGCGAAATCGCGGAACACTTCCTGGATGCTGGCCGTACGGCTGGTGTAGCGTCCCTGCTTGTAGATGGCTACATTGGAGAAGAGGTTGTTAGATATCTCCGTGTTGCCAGCCATGTTGATGGGACTTTGGCGGTTGTGCCCTTGTTCGTGGGCGATGCACCACATGTCGTCGGCTACCCCCAACAGATTGCTCGCATTGTATATGTTGTCATCGTAGGAGGAGGGATAGAAGGTGCCATGGTTTGTGGCGTGAGCATAGCCGTCAGTCGTCATCGTAACAGAGAAAAGCGTGTTACAGTATTGCCCGTATCTGGTCTGTCCGCCGTTACTGTCGAGGTTGTCGGAGCGTCCCATCAATTCGTCTTCCCATTGAGCCACATTCCGCCATACATTAAGCATCTCCGTGAGGCTTCCTGTGCCCAGAGATGTTTCCAATCTCGTTATGTCGAGGTTAAAGACATGCTTGTCTGTCTTAAGGCATACATTGGACCTGTTGCTGACGTCTGTCAGGAGGTGTGTCTTCATCTGTGCCCAGTCGGTGTCGGTATCGCCTTTGGTGAGGTCGAAGTAGCCCTGCACGGTGCCTCCTTCGATGTGTACGGTCACATCGGCATAGGTGGACATCAGCTTATAAGGTGTTTGGCCGTTGGTGGTGTTGTCAACCTCGTAGTTGACGAAGCAGTTGCCCTTGGAGACTATCAGTAGGGAATTCATTCCTTCGTGAAGGGCGTAGGTTGTGCCAGATGCTTGTTGGTAGTCTACCACTTCGAGCTTCACACTCTGCCCGCTTGGGATGGTGCCGACATAAACCTGTATGATGTCTCCCGAGTTGACCCAGATGCCAGTGGGATTGCTGAGGCGTCCCATTGTATAGTTGGTGAAACCGAAGATTTCCTTCCAGCGGTCATGGTCGCTGTATGCCTTATAGTCAGCAATGCGGAAGGTCTTCTCTGTCTTGGCCCATCCGCTATAGGTGGTCCAAGTGTTGTTCTTGATCTTTGTGACCAGTTCTTGTGTGGAGGCAGGCAGTGCGTTCACGGCGCTGTTTGTGTAGCCGCTCTTCAGTGCGCTGCACGACAAGTCTGTGAACACGGCCTGCAGCTGCGATGTGTTGGCTTCTGTGAGGGCTGTTTGTTGGTTTGTCAATTCCGTTGAATTCACAGTTGTTGACTCGAGTGTCCACTTGGACTTGGCCTCGTTGGTGTAGTAAAATACGACAAAGTTCGCGTTGTCGCAATGCAAACCTGCTCCGTTTTGATTCGCAAAGGTATAAACGCCCGACGATTCGTTCGCCGTGAAGTTTGTCTTTTGGGTGGTGTTTGTGGTATAAGCTGAATTGATGAACTGTATATACCTGTTTGTCAAAGCATTCTTGAAGGTGACAGAAGAACCCGACACAGTAGTGATATACCACACCTGCGCATAATTGGCTGGTGTGGCAAGGTCGGAGCATACAAGCGTGTGGTCGCTGATGTTCTCGGTCATATACTTGCCGTTATAGCTCAAGATGTGGTAGTAGCCGGATGTGATGGCTGCGGATGCTGCTCCTGCAATGAGCAGAAGCAACGTGGTCAATAAGGTTCTTAGTTTCATATTATGTTTGTTAATTGTTAGTCTTGGACAAAAGATTCCGCTGCAAATATAAGGAAAAAGAATGATACTTGCAAATTTCTTGGCATAAGTGGGTCACGTAAAGGATATTATTGTCAATAAATTCGTACCTTTGCACATAAATAAAAAGCAGAAGCAACACAATGAAGCAGGAAATCAACCCAAAAGAGACGAGCCGCGCTTATGCTTTCGAGATGTGGATGAAGGCGCCGATGCCGATGGTGACATTCTTCAAGACGCTCGACGTAAGCCATCTTGTGAGAATGAGCAAAAGGAAAGGACTGAAGTTTAACATGCTGATGTGCTGGTGCATAGGCAAGGCGGCGAGCGGCATCAAAGAGTTCTATCTGCTGCCCGAGGGCGGCAGGCTGATGCAGTTCGACAGCCTCGCCGTCAATACTATCGTTGCCAATAAGCAGGGCGAGGTCAGTTCGTGCGACATCCCTTTCTGCGAGGACTTGTCCCTCTTCAACGAGCAATACCTGAGGCTCACGAAGGAGGTGGCTGAGACATGCAGGAATCACGACCTTCCCGACGTGATGGTCATCGGCACATCGGCTTTGGCGCAGTATGACATCGACGGCGCAGTCGGCATGTATAGCGGCATCTTCAACAATCCTTTCCTCATTTGGGCGCGCTACAGACGCCGCTTCTTCAGGACGACCCTCAAGATCTCTTTCCAGTTCCACCACACCCAGATGGACGGCGCCCATGCCGCCCGCTTCCTCGATGCGCTGCAAAGGGAGATAGGGCAGCTGCGCTAAGTCGCCAGTTATGTATGTTGCGTTGGCAACGCAACATACGGAACGCAACATACGGGACGCCTACCTGCCCTCGGCGAGCTTGCGGGCGATGTCGTTCAGGGCCAGGCATTGGCCGCGGCGGATGGCGAGCTGTTCGTTGTGATGCTCCCAGGGGGCAAGGATGAGGAGCTGACCTCTGGCACAGGCTTCCATGCGGCTGCCGCCGGGCTTGGCAAGGTCGGTGAAGCCGTTCTCCTGTAAATAAATCAAGGGAAAGCCTGCATCGAAGGCAGCGCGCATGACGGCTTTCTCGCCAGGCGAGATGGAGGGAGAGATGAGCACTGCGCCCTGCCGTGCAGCGGAGAGGAACTCCTGCACCTGGGCTTGTATCTCTGCTTCGGTGAGGCGGCGCGAGCATTGCACTTGCAAGAGGAAAGGGCGGTCGAGCAGGAAGCGGTTGCCGATGGCGGAAAAGGTGATGCCTGCGGCTTGCACATGGCGCTGCACGCGGAACAGGTCGGGGTGCTCGCGCTTCATCAAGAGGCGGCGGGGGTTGTCGGCAAGATAGCGAAGCCAAGTGTCGAGCTGGCCGGAGCGGAGCAGGAGGCGGTCGTTGTAGCCACGGGCAAAGAGCAGGCCGTGGCTGCGGTCCTCGCCTCGGCGGTCGCGCGGTCCTGTTTGTTGCGTTGGCAACGCAACATACGGGACGGGGGAAGGGGCGAGGGAGGGGAAAAGGGAGCGGTAGTGGCGGTTGCAGCTTTGCTTGAAGCCACGCAGGGCCATGCCGAGGGGCGCTTCCATCTTTTCCTTGACGAAGAGGATGCCGTGCAGGTGGTCGGGCATCATCTGGAGGGCTACGACCTCTATCTCGGGATGGTGCTGCGATGCTGCCCACCACTCGTCGGCCACACGCTGCCCCAGTTCGGTGAGCTCGATGCGGGGCTCGTCTTTGCTGTCCTCGGGGGCATCGCTCTTGCCTACGACTTGCCCAAAGAGCGGACGGCGGCCCTCAGTCACCATCGTAATCATGTAGATTTGGCGGCCTGTGTAGTCGTGCCCCACGCAGCGGCGAAGCATGGAGGGCTTCTTCTCGCCGGCAAAGGCTTTCTGGGCTTCGAAGGTTTCCTTCTTCATGTTTGGCTTGGTTTTTGGGTGTTGCGTTGGCAACGCAACATACGGAACATACGGAACGCAACATACGGGACGGATGCAAAGGTACAACTTTTTTGATAAAAAGGAGAAATAAGAGGAAGGAAATGCGTACCTTTGCAAAAGAAATTTCATCGCCGACGTCACCTTTTGCCATCCTGATGCGTTATGTTAGTGACCAGGGTCGAGAGAAAACAAAAAGAAACATAAGTTAAACGATTAAAACTAAAAGATTATGGATGCTGATACTATTGTTGGTTTGGTAGCTATTATTGCCTGTGGATGTGTGCTTCCTATTGTTATGGATTTGCTGAAAACTCGCCGAAAGATGAACGAGAACGAGGTGCGCAAGCAGATTGTGCTGGCTGCAATCGAGAAGAACAAAGAGACGGACGTGGAGGAACTGCTTAAGAAGATGGCTCCCAAACAGAAACTGCTGAAGGAAAAGCTGTTGTCGAAGCTATTGTGGGGCTGCATTATCTCTCTGCTTGGCTTAAGTCTGTTTGGCTGCGGCTTATGGATAGATTGGTGTGGAGGCTCAGATCCAGATGAGATTCACTTCCTTTATTTCTGTGGTGGCGTACTCTTTGCCATTGGCCTCGCTTTCATTATCTATTATTTCGTGGGCAAGAAGGTGCTGGCTAAAGAGCTTGAGGCAGAGGAGAAGAAACTGACAGCCGAGGCAAATCTGTGAGTCGAGAACAATTCATAGCTTGCGTGGAGCGCGAGCAGGAGGCACTCAGGGGCTTCTTGCTCGCCCTTTGCTGCGGCAACAAGGACGAGGCGGATGACCTGGCGCAAGACGCTTTGGTGAAGGCCTACCTTGCCTGCTCTGGTTTTAGCGACGGAGGGAAGTTCCGTTCGTGGCTCTTCAAGATTGCCCACAACACGTTCCTCAGTTACAAACGAAGCCTGCAAACTACGGAGAGTATCGATGAGGCAAGAATGCTTGTCAGCAGTTCCTCTACAGACGCTGGCTTCGAGCATCAAAGCCTCTATCTCGCCCTCCGAACCCTTCCTCCCAAGGAACGCTCCGCCATCACGCTGTTCTATCTTAACGGCTACAGCGTCAAGGAGATAGCTGCGATTACTGATGCTTCTCAGGATGCCGTGAAGCAGCAAATCTCGCGGGGCAGGGAACGGCTTAGAGCAATATTGAAGATTGAAAATTGAATATTGAAGGTTATGACAAAAGATAAAGAACTGGAGGAGCTTTTCCTCGCTCAGAAGCCGACGTTCGACGACAGCGCCGAGTTCATGGCAAAGCTGACGAAGCGGCTCGATGCAGTTGAGTACTTCAAACAATATCAGGAGCGAGTCCTCCGCCGAAACAGGATTGTGATGGTTGCCGCCTTTGTGGTCGGCATCCTCAGCGGCGCAGTCAGCACGGCCTGGCTGCTCTCGTCGCCCATCGACACGAGTCTCTTCGATATTCAAGCCCCGACGGGCCTCCTGCTTTGGTTCGTCAGGAACAGTCGCGTCCTTGCCTGCGTCTGCCTTTCCACCCTGATGGTTTTCTGTACAATCGCTTTCGTGAACAATATTCTCGACATAATGGATATGCGTCTGAAAATAAAGGAGATGCATATCCGGGCAGAAAAGAGATAAAACCCTACGTGTAGGATCGCCCGACGCTACGTGAAGGAAAGCGGATTCCCACGTGAAGGAAAGCGGATTCCCACGTGTGGGAAAAGCCGACGCCACGTGTAGGATTCCCAAACTTCACGCGGAGGATTCATTTTTGATGCGTTTTGTTTGCCCAAATGCTACCTTTTTCGTACCTTTGTCCCCCGAAATAAAACATACAGTACGATGAAACGCATCACATCCCTTCTTACATTATTTATATATATAAGTGCTGCGGCGCTGGCACAGTTCCACAATCCCGTCAACATCCAGGCCACGCAGAAGAAGGTCTCGGACGACGTTCTGGAGGTCGTCTTCCAGGGCACGGTCGATGCCGGCTGGCACGTCTATGGGACGGACATTGCCGATGGCGGCCCCACGCGCGCCGAGTTGACGCTGGAGACGCAAAAGGGCGTGAAGCCCGACGGCAAACTGCGTGCGACGGGCAAGGTGCAGAAGGCGATGGACGAGATATTCGGCATCGAGGTCAGCTACATG
>JAEEGK010009828.1_pt1 | contig 22205 bp, 15 predicted proteins | sample 8958771 | NCBI WGS metagenome assembly JAEEGK01 (sample SAMN16246547, study PRJNA631951) | gut metagenome | biome: gut microbiome; feature: rumen; material: SC-attached | host: Bos | place: Iran: Karaj | collected 2018-10 | reverse complement strand
TGGCAAACAGATAGCTGACCACGTGGCAGATGTCACTCCGAACCTGCTTATCATCACCTATCTGATATTGACCTTCGCAGAGTTACTGCTCTCACCTATCGGCATTTCGTTTGTGTCGAAAGTGGCACCTCCTAAGTATAAGGGAATGATGATGGGCGGCTGGTTCGTTGCCACTGCCATCGGTAACTTCCTCGTTGCAATACCTGCATTGATGTGGGGGTCAAGCCTGACGCTGATATGGGGTGTTCTAGCAGTGATCTGTCTTGTCTCCGCCGCATTTATCTTCTGCATTCTAAAGAAACTGAATAAAGTGGCATAGGATACATAGAAGACTAGAAGACAAAAAGGCAAGAAGATTACATTTTATAAAATTGAGAAATAAGGAAACGATATTAGGCCATATATGCATGTTTGCCGCGTGCGCCATCTGGGGACTGATGGCACCGCTTGGCAAACATGCAATGGTTAATGGTGTTGGCGGAATCGAGATGGTGACATTCCGTGTGGCAGGTGGTGCTTTGTGCTTTTGGATAGCCTCTATGTTTGTGAAGGAAGAGAAGGTACGTCCAAAGGATATGCTGCTGCTGTTTTTCGCTGCCATGTTGGGCATAGTGCTGAACCAATGCTGCTACACAATAGGTTTGTCGCTGACATCTCCTGTGAATGCGAGCATTATGACGACGATGATGCCGATAATCACGATGATATTGGCCGCATTGTTTTTGCGTGAGCCTATTACGAGCAAAAAAGTAACCGGTGTGTTTTTCGGAGCCATCGGAGCCTTTATCCTGATAACTGCGGGCACTCATTCCTCCTCAGACTCAAGTCTGACAGGTGACCTGCTTTGCCTTGCCGCCCAACTGAGTTTTGCAGTTTACCTGACACTATTCAAACATCTTATACAGCGTTATAGTGTCATCACCTGTATGAAATGGATGATAACCTATGCCGCGATTATCCTCATGCCTTTATCGTTCAGCAAAATGCAATCCCTTGGATGGAGTGAGATATCACTGCGTGTTTGGCTTGAGACCGGTTTTGTGGTATTCGGTGGCACGTTCATCGCTTATATCCTGATGATGCGTGGACAGAAAACCCTCCGTCCGACCGTTGTCGCGATGTATAATTATGTTCAGCCGATAGTAGCCTGCGTGGTAAGCGTGTTGGCAGGGATTGGTGTTTTCGGTATCAGTCAGTCACTGGCTGTAGTTCTGGTGTTCACAGGCGTATGGCTGGTGACCCAGAGCAAGAGCAGGCGGGAGATGAAACGGGAAAGTAAAAGTGGAAAGAGAATAGTGAATAGGGAATAGTGAAAAGTGTAGTTTGCTATGGCAATGACTATTTATTGTTTATAAAAACACACATAAAGCAAGTGTAGTTTGTTATTGCAATAATCATTCATAGTTTATAAAGACACACAGAAAGTAATTCCCTACACTTTTCGGATGACAAGTGCAGAGTTGGTGCCACCGAATCCGAAAGAGTTGCTGAGTACGGTGTTGACTTCTGTGTCAACTGTTGTCGGGGTGAGATTCAGTTTTTCAGCATATTCATCGGGATTTTCGAGATTGATGTTTGGAGCTACAAAATTGTTGTGCATCATGATAAGAGAATAAACAATCTCGCTTGCTCCCGCCATCCAGCACTCATGTCCAGTCATGGATTTGGTTGAACTGACGAGTGCGCGATGCCCATAGAAAAGGCGGTTGAGTGCAATCGCCTCATACATATCCCCCTGCTTAGTTGACGTGGCATGTGCGTTTATGTAATCGATGTCATCGAGTTTAACCCTTGCATCCTTTATGGCTCTGGTCATTGCGATGACACTGCCCTCATCGCTCGGTTCAGAAATACCTCCCCCATTACTTGAGAATCCATACCCTATAACTTCTCCTAAAATATTTGCCCCTCTTGCGATGGCATGCTCATAGCTTTCAAGCACAACCGCAGCCGCTCCTCCACTCGGAATCAACCCATCCCTGTCGCGGTCGAATGGCCTACTTGCTTTCTGCGGCTCATCCATTCTCACAGAGAACGCTCCAAGTGCATCGAACGATGCCATGGAATAATAATTCGTTTCCTGCGCTCCTCCACACAGTATCATCTCCTGCATTCCCTGTTTGATAAGCATATATGCAAGTCCGATAGAATGGCTACCGCTCGCACATGCTGCACTGACCGTGAAGTTCACCCCTTTTAAATGGAAAATCGTGCTGAGGTTCATGTTGACAGTTGAGTTCATGGACTGGAAAATGATTCCATAACCAAGCATAGCAGAGTCGTGCTTCTCGTCCATGATTTTGGATGCCTCAATGACAGGCTTTGCCGATGAGTCGTTCCCGAAAATACACCCCACCTCATTATTTCTCAGATAAGTGTCATCGATTCCAGACATCTCAAATGCCTGTCGGCTTGCCATATAGGCATATTTAGCTTCCTCCGACATTCCTGCACGGGTGTGACGGTCGAGCATCTGCTTTGTTATGACCGGTTCCTGAACGATTCCCGTAAGTCCGGAACGATAACCATATTGGATGCGTTCAGGCTGGAGTCCGATGCCGGACTTACCCTGATAGAGAGACTCTTTTACCGTTTGTATATCCGTTCCTAGGCATGACCAGATGCCCATACCAGTTATGACAACACGATTTGACATTTGAAAGTGTATAGTGAAAAGTGAATAGTGAAAAATGTATTTACTATGGTAACAAACTATTTAGTCGGTAAACCGAAATGACTTGCTATTCTAAGTGTAAAGTCCACCATTGATGTTGAAGACTTCGCCGGTGATGTAGGCAGCATCGTCGGATGCAAGGAATGCTACGGCTGCCGCTACCTCCTGCGGTTTTCCGAACCGTCGCATAGGAATGAGATTTTTAAGCTCGTCGTGTGGAAGGTCTTTTGTCATATCGGTTTCAATGAATCCAGGTGCCACCGCATTAACTGTGACATTTCTCGGAGCCACTTCCTGCGCGAGGGCCTTGGTTGCTCCGATAAGTCCGGCTTTCGCCGCACTGTAGTTGGTCTGTCCTGGCATTCCCTTTATTCCAGACAATGATGCCACATTAATGATTCTCCCCCCTCTCTTTCGCGGCATCATGTGCTTAAGCAAGCGTCGAGTGATATAAAAGAATCCATTCAGGGATGTGTTGATAACCTGCTGCCATTCCTCATCCGCCATCATAAACATGACATTATCACGCCTTATACCTGCATTGTTAACCAGCACAGCGACATAATCTTCGGGATGAGCTTCCTCCCAACGGTCTAAAGCCCTTTCCACGTCAGCTTCATCACAGACATCAAACATCAGAATCTCAGCCGTTCCGCCTTTTGACTCAATGATATGCGCGACTTCGTCAGCAGCAGCTTTGTTTGAAAGACAGTTAATAATGACGGGATATCCCATGTCGGACAGACGTAAAGCGATTTCACGTCCAATTCCGCGTGAAGCGCCTGTGACCAATGCATATTTATTCATGTCTAAAGTAGAGTTATCATTATGAAGAAGACGAGAAATCAAAACATCATACGGAACATGAAGCGGATACCGTCTTTGTTGACTCCAGGATTGTTTTTGTAAGAAAGTCGTTTCACGTATTCTATGTGGAAGAGCTTGAATATGTTGTGCACACCAAGCCTTAACTCCATATATGGTTTTTTCTTATCCATAACGACTGTATTACACTCATAATACTCCTTACCATCAGCATCCTTTTTGAAGTGTCCAGGAAAATAGAAGAGTTCTGAATCAGTGTAGCCAGAAGAAGCCGGGTTATTCTTGTCGGAAAGAGTTCCCCAAAGGATATTAAATCCGATAAGCTCTCGCCACTGCAGTTTTTTAAGAAGCGGAATACGGTTGAGTATCTTACCGCACAAATCCCATTCAATCATACCAGTAAGGTACCTGTCGTTAAGGAACTCAAGGTTATTGATAAGAGAGAATGTGTAGTCTTCCACGATGAACGACTGGTTTGCCGGTGGATGAATGAGTAGCGGGAACGGCACTTTATTCCACTGTATTCCCGCCTTGATGTCAGTGCTGATATATCCCCATCCGCTCGGCACATAGAGACGTTTATATATCCCCGCCTCTGTGACGTTGTAAGAATAATCGCCTCCAAGGAAATGCTTCAGTCCGATAGTATGAGATACAGAAATGACGGGTGCATCCTTATTTATCTTAATTCTTCGTTGCTTAGTATTGATATATGTTGCACCCGGTTCGAACGACATGCTTACCTTAAATTCGGAGGTGTTGAACTCACGTGTGTATCTGGTCGGATCGTATTGCAAATCAGCCATATTTCCGGAAGCAGAAACTCCTGGATCAGTGCCCAGCCTCTGGAAGAATAGTTTGTCGCATGCCCTGTCTCTTGTACGTTTATAATACGCCTGTAGTTTCATTCCGTCGTACCATTCCTTGTCGTACATAAGCTTAAACTCATTCGTGTGCATATACTGATCGACTTTGTTAGTCTTGATGCTGGTGAACATATTGTCCTTATCTGTAGGAATGAACTTGTCGAACGGTGAAATGATGTCGTTCCAGTAATACACAGACAGGTTGTTTTTTGGAAATTCGCGGGTGAGGTAAGCTTTCTTGTTAAAGGCGTATGTGAACTCCGTCTTCCCATAGAAATTCTTGGTCTTGGTTCCGTATGCACCATATCCGCTCCAGAAGAGATGTGGATTGAGATGGGCAGTTGTCAGTCCGGAAATACGGAAACGAGTCTTATCGTAATCATTATAAGAAATAATGGTATTAATCGGTCCAAAATCAAATTTATTATTTTGCAGCGAGTCGGAAGTCTCGACGAAATTCTCGATGAGTGCCTTTGCCGCGAAAATAAACATCTTAAATCCCTTGATATCGGTGATTTTGTCGATAAACGACTTCATTTCTCCCTCACTGTCGGTCAGTTCCACTTTGCGGTATTGATTCCAGAATGCGTCGTCGGTGTGCATGGTAGCATCCGGCTCCTGATAGATTTCCCCCTTGATATGCTTGAAGACAGAATTGGGAACAGGTACAAATGCATAGTCGAACTGCCGAATCGTTCTCTGCACCTGCAGTTTACTTAGCCAACTCAACAATTCCAACTCAATAAGCATATCATTCTGAGTCATCACCCTTTCTCCAGTGGGCAGTTCCTCGAACTCCTGCTCGATAATCATATTCTTCACGAAATTGACATCACTTCGTTTTGGAATGTTAAGCTCCACTCTTCTCACCTGATATGAGGAATCTTTCATAACATAGAGATATCCTGAGAATCCCAAGTCCTGCTGGTTGTTAGGTAGAAATCCGAGCTGAATTACACTGTCTTTGTCGATGGCGATAGTGTCCTGTAAATAATACCTGTAGAAAGAGATTCCGGAGTTAGCAATCGGGCTTTTGAATCTCAACTGCAAGAGTTTACACTCTTCATCGTAGATATTCACGTCGGTGAAACAGTCTTTGAGTGTCGTTGTGAGAATTTCTCCTGTATTGATTAGTTCGTTGATTCCCCTTGAATTTTTCGCCTTAACCAATTCCTTGCGCAGTTCCGGGTGTTTACGGTAAAACACAGAGGACAGTGTCTCATCAACGGTAAGTGGAAGGATAAGTTTTCCCGTTTTCTCACACGTCTCGACATGGTCTTTTAGGAATGCAAATCGTTTTCCTTCTTCCACATCAAAGACCTTTTCTGTGAACTCATTGACAGAGAAAGTCATCTTCTCATATTTGGAGTAGGAATAATAGTCGTTTGCCTTGAGATCATTGATTTTCTTATGCTCAATGACCTTTTTCATGAACTCGACTGCAGGGTTATTCTTTCTGCTGTACTTACCTTTCTTAGCAGTAATCGTGACAGTCTGCAACTCACGGGGTTCTTGTACCAGTTTGATTTTCATATTGGTAGTTTTCCCAGGTTCCAGTTTCACATTTTGCTTGACATATCCCATCGTGAAGACTGTCAATGTTTTCCACTGTGGATTCTCTTTAATGACAAATTTTCCCTCTTCGTCTGTCATGGTTCCAACCCCTTTTCCGTCATAGTACACGTTGACAAAATCCAATGGTTTTCGGCTTCTGGAATCGATGACCACTCCAGACACCTGCGCCCTAGCAACAATAACAGCCAGAAAAAGGTAAAGCGACAGCAAATATTTATGTAGCTTCATATATAAAGTAATTCTAATTTCTGAAGTAAAAAAAGAAGACGAGAATTATTTACGATTTACGATTTATTTTTGATATTTGATATTTGAATATTTACTTATTTTTAGCATACGAGAAGAGAAGACGATTGTCTTATTACGAAATAAAAACGAATTACACGAGTGTTTTATTGCATCCGTGTAATTCGCTGGTATCTAATCTTCAAAGGATGGTCATATCAGTCGATTTCCTCATCCGCCTCGTATCCTCCCATCTCTCTCAATGCGTTCTTGAGCATAGTGTATTGCTGGAAGAGGTGGTTGACCGGCACTTCCCCTTTGGTGTAGTCGTGCATCGGTGATTTGAGGAAGAAACTGAGGAATCTCTGAATGCCGTATCGTCCTGCTCTTGCAGCCAGATCGGACAGCAGGCAAAGGTCGAGCAGGAGCGGTGCAGCGAGAATAGAGTCTCTGCAGAGGAAATTGATTTTGATTTGCATTGGATAATTCATCCATCCGAAGATGTCAATGTTGTCCCATCCCTCCTTATTGTCGTTGCGTGGCGGATAATAGTTGATTCTTACTTTATGGAAATAATCGGTATAAAGGTCAGGCTGTTTGTCCTGCATAAGAATGGACTCAAGCGTTGACAGCTTAGACACCTCCTTCGTTCTGAAATTCTCAGGTTCATCAAGGACAAGTCCGTCCCTGTTTCCAAGAATATTAGTTGAGAACCACCCGCTGAGTCCCAAACATCTGGTTCCGATAATTGGTGCGAATCCCGACTTCACGAGTGTCTGGCCTGTTTTAAAGTCTTTACCCGCAATCGGCATTTTCATTTTTTCCGCTAATTCCCACATCGCCGGGATATCTACCGTAGTGTTAGGTGCTCCCATAATAAAAGGAGCTCCTTCAGCAAGTGCTGCGTATGCATAGCACATAGAAGGTGCAATGTGCGTTGTGTCGTTGTCCTTCATCGCTTTCTCAAGCGCTGCTAAAGTTCCATGAACTTGTTCGTTGACAGGAACATAAATTTCGGTTGAAGCAGCCCATGCGACAACGATTCTGCTGCAGTTATGCTCTGATTTGAATTTTCTGATGTCTTGTCTGAGCTGTTCAACCATTTCCCATCTGGTTTTGCCCTCCATGACATTGTCACCGTCAAGCCGTTTAGCAAAATTCTTATCGAAAGCAGCTTTCATAGGTACAATTTTCTCAAGTTCTTCTCTGACCGGATCAATATCCTTCAGCTGAAGCACTTCGGCATAGACCGCTGAGCGGTAAGCATCCGCCGGATAAACATCCCAAGCAGCAAACTCGATGTCTTCGAGCTTGGCAATTGGTACGATATCATAATAGCTGAGGTACTTTTTGTCTTCACCTTTTCCCACCCTGATTTTATCGTATTGAGTCATAGATCCGACTGGTTTAGCCAGTCCTTTTCGAGCCATGAGCACTCCAGTGAAAAAAGTAGATGTGACAGCGCCAAGACCGACCACCATGATACCTAATTTACCATCGGCCGGCTTAACATTTAGTTTGTTCATATTTTAATTTATTAAATTTATTGTCGTATATTATGCAAAGTTACGGAAAACATTTTGTATAAAGAAAGTTTTTTTCCTAAAAATGACTTTAAGAGTAAAAAACGAGACATTTTTCACAATATTGTAATAAATATTTCAAGATTCCGAAGTAAAAAAGGAAGTAAAAGCGGGAGTAAAAAAGGAAGTAAAAGCGGGAGTAAAAAAGGAAGTAAAAGCGGGAGTAAAAAAGGAAGTAAAAAAGGAAGTAAAAAAGGAAGTAAAAATGGAAGTTATAAAAGGGAGTTATAAAAGGGAGTTAACGAGCCTGAGGCTCGTGGACGATAGTTTTACCAATGATAAATCGATATTAGAATCACTCAAAAATAAACAGAACTTAATAATTATCAGCATTTTCAAATACTTGCGAATGTTGATTCACCTAGTTTGAATGAGAAGTGCGACAGCATAGGCTGCGATGCCTTCCTCTCGTCCTGTGAAACCAAGATGTTCAGTGGTTGTGGCTTTGATACAGATGTCGTCGGATGAAACCGACATGGTATCAGCCAGAATGTCCTGCATGGCAGGGATATAAGGATTGAGCTTAGGACGCTGGGCACAAACAGTGGCATCGATATTGCCGATTTCAAATCCTTTCTGACGAATCAACTCCACAGTTTTGCGTAACAAGATTTTCGAATCAATGTTCTTAAAAGAATTGTCGTTGTCCGGGAAATGGTAACCAATATCACGCATATTAGCCGCTCCAAGTATTGCGTCGCAAATAGCATGAATGAGCACATCAGCGTCGCTGTGACCCAGGAGTCCAAATTCATGATTAATTCTGATGCCTCCTAACCAAAGTTCCCTGTCGTGCACAAGCTGATGGACATCATAGCCCATACCAATACGTATTTTATTCATTTTTCAAGTTTCTGAAGTAAAAAAGTAAGTAAAAAAGGGAGTTATAAAAGGGAGTTAACGAGCCTGAGGCTCTTGGGCGATAGTATTGCCAATGATAAATCGATATTAGAATCACTCAAAATAAACAGAACTTAATAATTATCAGCATTTTCAAATACTTGCGAAAGTTGAATTCATTTTTTTTAATGATTGTAAAAGGAGATTGAAAGTGAAAATTGATGAGCTTGCGTCTCGTGTACCGAACACAGACATTATTATATAAAACGATAAAAAGGGGATAATATTACATCTTAGAAAAAAATGGATATCAATTCCTTTATGGATTAGAAAAAAAGGAATAAATGTAAAAAAATAAAAAAAATGTAATTAAACTTATTTTAACCTTTGCAGTCAAAAAGAAGAAAGGTAAAGAAACCGGCACTACTTCAAAGCACCAACAAGCGCGGTTGCTGCAGTTTTCAAATTTCTTTACACTTACTATCCCGACCAATAGAAAGGAAAAAATCAAATAACAATCATAAAACAACAATGAAAAGACATTTACTGATTCTCTCCATGTTCCTGATTAGCGCTCTCAGTTTTGCGCAATCGAAATTCAATGTATCAGGAATCGTGATGGACAAAGAAAGCGACGAGGCTCTGCTTTCCGCCTCAATCCAAGTTACCGACACAGCCGGCACCTACGTAACCGGCAAAGCAACCGACCTTAACGGTCAGTTTAAGATACCTTCCCTGAAGAAAGGGAAGTACATCCTGAAAATCACCTACGTGGGCTACGTGACAAAAGAACTACCCCTCGACCTGACCGACAAGAAAGGCAAGGACGTGGATTTAGGCTACATCACCATGTCCACCGACGCTGTTCTGCTTGAGGAGGCCACAGTGACTGCCCAAGCTGCTAAAGTTCAGGTGAAAGGCGACTCACTGGTGTTCAACGCTGATGCTTACCGTCTGCCCCCCGGCAGTGCCTTGGAAGACCTTATCAAACGTCTGCCCGGTGCCACAATCGATGAGGACGGAACCGTGAAGATCAACGGCAAAGCCGTGTCGAAAGTGCTTATCGACGGTAAGGAGTTCTTTGTGAACGACAAGAACATCGCCATGAAAAACATTCCGACCAACATCATCGACAACATCAAGGCATACGACCGCAAGAGCGACCTTGCCCGCATCACGGGGATCGACGACGGCGAGGAAGAGACCGTGCTCGACCTGACTGTGAAGAAAGGCATGAACAAAGGATGGGTTGGCCAGCTGAACGGCGGTTTGGGAACCGAGAAGCGCTATAACGCCCGTGCCAATGTCAACCGTTTTGACAGCGACGCACAGTACAGCTTCGTGACTGGAGCCAACAACATCGGCGACCGCGGATTCGGGGGCGGCGGCGGACGTGGCTGGGGCCGTTTCGGATTCGGTAACGGCCTTCGCGCCAGCAAGGAAATCGGTTTCAACTATGCCACAACGAGCGACAAACTGGAAACCGGAGGTTATGTATGGCACCGCTACGACGGCAGCGATTCCTGGAGCCAGACATCCACCCAGAACTTCGTGAATCCCACCGGTGCTTTCAGCCAGAGCGTGAACCAGAGCTACGGAAGCAACGGAAGCCTGACAGCCGGATTCCGTTTCGAGTGGAAACCCGACTCCCTGTGGAACATCATCTTCCGCCCGAACATGAACTATTCACGCAACCGCGGTTCATCCTACGGAAATTCAGGGACTTACGACCGTGATCCAAACAGTTATACCGAGAAACAACTAGCTGATGCAGAGGAAGCTTTCCGCAACCATACGGAATTCGATGACCCTGACTCACTCCTGAGCATGATTGTGAATACCCGTAACACCCGCCAGCAGACCTACAGCAGCAACCGCGGCATGAGCGGTGAACTCCAGATCAACCGCAGGCTGAGCGAAAACGGCCGTAACGTGACCCTCCGCATGACCGGCGGATTCACGAACAGCGAGAGCAAGCAGCTGTCAGCCTCTTATATCGGCTACCGCACCAACATCGGTGCAAGAGACAACAACAACCGCTACTACACCACTCCGACCCGTGCCCGCAACTACTCGATCCAGGCCACTTACAGCGAGCCCATCGCCAAACGGACGTACCTGCAGTTCAGCTACCGTTTTGACTACCGTTACAACAAGAGCGACCGCGCCGCTTCCATCTATGATGCTCTTGCCTACAACGATCTTGACCAGGCTCTCCGCAACAACCGCTACGACATCCCAGGCGCACTCTCCGACATGATGAATTCAAATTATGAGCCTATCCCTGACGATAGCCTGAGCCAGTTCTCAGAGTATTCGAACTTCGACCACACGGCAAGCGTGATGTTCCGTCTGGTACGTGACAAATACAACCTGAACATCGGTGTGGATGTGCTCCCGCAGTACTCCAAGCTGAACTACAAATACATGGGTAAGGAATATCCGGAAATCACACGCAGCGTGGTGAACTTCACCCCTACCCTCAACCTCCGCTATCGCTTCAGTGAGACCACCAACCTGCAAGTGCGCTACAACGGACGTACCTCACAGCCAAGCATGACCAACCTGCTTGACATCACCGACGACTCCGACCCGCTGAACATCCGCAAGGGTAACCCGAATCTGAAACCATCGTTCTCCCAGGATCTGCGTGCTTTCTTCAACACCTACGACGTGGAGCATCAGCTCGGCATCTTCTCACAGGTGTTCATGCGCTTGCAGCAGAATGCGATCTCAAACCGTACATTCTACGATGCAGCAACCGGTGTGACGACCACCAAGCCTGAGAATATCAACGGCAACTGGAATATCGGATTCGGAGTCGGCATGAACACAGCCTTGGACAAGGAGAAGTATCTGACCTTGAACACAAACACGAACCTGACATTCTCCCACAACGTGAGCTACCTCGATCCCCGCATGTATCCCGACAACGACAAATCGACCACGAAAGGAATGATGTGGATGCAGAGCTTAGGTCTCTCTTTCCGCAAAGGATGGTTTGAAATCTCCCTGAACGGTGACGTGAACTACAACCACAACAAGAACAACGTGGTGAAGAGCAGCGACCTCGACACATGGGCATTCTCATACGGAACGGAACTGAACGTGATGTTCCCTTGGGGCACCACCCTGGCAACCGACATCGCGATGAACTCCCGCCGCGGCTACGCACAGGAGTCGATGAACACGAACGAGCTTATCTGGAACGCCAGCCTCTCCCACTCTTTCCTGAAAGACCGCTCATTGACCGTCTCTCTTGAATGGAACGACATCCTCGGCGAGCGCAGCAACATCAGCCGCACCATCAACGCCATGATGCGCAGCGATAACCGCTACAACGCCATCTATTCCTACGGAATGGTTAAGGTGATTTACAAGCTGAACATCTTCGGTGGCAAACGCGGCGGCAGCGACTTCAATATCCCTGGCGGCGGATTCATGCCCGGCATGCCTCCCGGAGGCTTTGGTGGCGGACGTGGCGGCCGTGGTGGCGGCAGACCTGCTGGCGGCGGAGCTCCACGTGGCGGATTTGGCGGCGGATTCGGCGGCGGACGCCCAGGTGGAAGAATGTAATAAGTGAATAGTGAAGAGTGAAAAGTGAATAGTGTAGTTACTTTTCAAGAAGATCAACAAAGAGAGATTATAGCAGAGACAACATGACAGATTAAGAAACAAGAGGTCAAACTATTCGCAAAGCCAGAGAGCAAGACGCCACGAGCCTCTTCCTCCCCAAGCAACATATCGTCGAATCAACCATCCAAATAAATTAGTAATGACTGACCTGTCGGCAAACCACCGACGGGTCAGTTTTTTATTCTCAGCGGCTTCCCCCCTGTTTTTTTCTTTGAGCAGATTACCCGTGATGAATTCCATCCTGAAAAAGAGCGGTTTCGCATATCTCCCCTGAGTCTCGTCGTTCACCACTTTGACCGCTTTTCTCATGCTACCGATACGCTGAGAGAAAGAACCACCCGTCAGACTGTCGGGATGTAGAAAAACAGTATGAAACGATCGGCTGGTGATCCATCGCATTCTAGGCTTCGCATCAAGCACGCGAATGCCCAATTCCCAGTCGTTCCACATTGGCAAGGACTCGTTCCAACCACCAATCTGTCGAAGAAAATCCGTACGGAAAATCATAGCCTGAGTAGATAGATGTCCCGTTAGAATCTGTGCAGCCGGATTAGCAGTCAGTCTGTAAATTCTAGCTACAGGCGACTTACCACCTACCGACACCTTGGTGGGAACAACAATCAAATCTGAACTCTCGTCGAGTTCTTGCATGACTATCTCCAGGAAATCCTTATCAAACAGGTCGTCGCTGTCGAAGAAATAAACGAAAGGTGTGGTTGAAAGTTCCAGTCCCCGATTCCTAGCCTTAGCCGCCCCCCCTTCTTGCTCATCGGCAAGTAGGATGCTGAAATCGTCGGACCTGTGTCTGTCAGCAAACTCCTCACAGATTTGCTGCGAGCGGTCAGTGGAGTGGTTGTTGACGAGAATCAGCTTAATGGGCCTATAGCTTGATTTTGCAATCGAATCAAGTGTGCGCGGAAGATACTGTTCACGGTTGTAGTAGGGAACGATGATGGTAAGCATTTTTAGTTTTTAGTTGTTAGTTTTTTAGTTTTTAGATTTTAGATTTTAATTGTTAGATTTTAGTTGTTAGTTTTTAGTTGTTAGTTTTGGTGAGTTAGCTGAACAGTTGCATCATAGCCAACAAGGTTGAAAACAGCGAAAAAACGATGGGGACATATTAACGAATTTACGGCAACAAGTGCTTCACTTGCTTGAACCCCTTCATCATGTTGTGGAAAAGAGGAAAAGGATTTCTGCCTTTATGTATTAGATAGAAGCAGGCCTCTTTAGTGATTCTCCAGATGGCATTCCACTTGCCGAAACAATATCTGAAGACTGCTCCTTTCGCACGCTGAACATTGCTATCTGTAAGAAATTTTGAACCGGTGCTTCCAGCGATGGTCTGTGCGATGACCTTGTTGAAAAGCATGACATTATGGTTTTTAAGCAACGCATCGTAGATCAAGATATCCTCTTCTCCACATGGGAATAGGCTTCCCAACCCAAACTGCTTGTTGAATCTCAAGCCCTCTCTGATGACCTTTCCCCTCATGGTGATTTCAAGGGATGAAGGATAATAACCTTGTCTGCACGCCTCTCGGTATTCCAGCTGTTCAGCATCAGGATAGTCCTTGAACGGCTGGTCATCAATGTTATTCAGTCTGAAGAGCGCGATGTCCACATCCGGATGTTCGTTATAAGTATGCCGGATGATTTCGACAGCCGTTGACGATAGCCTCTCATCGTCGTCAGCAATCATTACGATGTCGGCATCCGATGCAGCAAGTGCATTGTTGCGGTTCCGGGTCAATCCACTCCCTTCCATAGTGATAATTCGGACATCTTCCCTCGACTTCAACCCTTGGGGAATGGAGTTGAGGTATTTCTCGTCAGTATATTGCATAGACACAACATAGCGAACCCCTTCGACGGGCTTTAGCAGAACCCCCGGCACACTATCAATGCCATGGTCGATGGTGCAAATCAGGATATCGAGAGACATTTTTTATAATGAGTTTTATTAACAGCGAAAAAAGGAAGTAAAAACAGGGAATAAGTTTAAAAAGAAGGGATTACATTTGATTACAATGTAAGGTAATAGCCTAGCTTATAAAAGGCGAAGGCTTTGAGAGATGGATGACAGCTAAGCAGGTTGCGTCGTAGAGTTTTTCGGAATAACTTATAAATACACTTCACGATTGCTGTGAGATGCCACCGTCGTAACTTTGACACGCACTTGATCAACGCACTATGATCCTGCATCCTGTTTTCTATGCGTTTGAGGGTATGCAGTGCCGTCTCTGTCTTATGCAGATATACATCATTTGGTTCGAGTCCGATATGAATGAGCGGGTTGTCGATATGGCATACACGAATTTTCTGTTTTTCCAGCACTGATCCGAATAACGTATCTTCATAGCCGTATTCCCTGCACTGCTCGTCGAAACGAATGGCTAGAAACACAGTTCTTCTGACCATGATGCTGAAAGTAGCGATTTGTGCATAGATATTCTTTCTTCTGATCTCTGCTTTTCTCCGCTTATCTGCATTCCGTTCGTAGCGATAGCGTAAGGTGGCTTCAGGTGAAGGATTGACTTCGGGATGAATTACCCCGCCACAAACCACATCCGCTTCCCTACCCGCCTCCAGATAGGTTTTGAGCGAAAATTCATCCGGCACCTCCGCATCCGCATCAATGAAAAGAAACCATTCACCTCTTGCCTGATCAGCCATAAAATTTCTGATGGCAGCTCTTCCTTTATTCTCCTTATTCATGAAAATCCGAACATCAGGAATGCTGGCCAGTTCAGAGACCCGGTTTCTCATCTCCTTATCTGTTGATGCGTCATCGGCCACAATAATCTCAAAACCATCATTCAGCTCCTCTGCTTTTTTGCTGAGTTGGCTCACAAGAGCTGAACAGTCATAATTATATGTTGGAATCAGGATGGAGAGCATGAGAAAAAGAATAATGAAGAACAAAAATGAAGAATGAAGAATTATTTGAAGAGTGAAAAATGATTATTTTTAATAAAACGTTAGAAATCCGAATAAAATTGCTTAACTTTGCACAAAAAATAACATATTACCTCATGACAGCAAAAGAAATACGCGAATCTTTCAAGAAATATTTTGAAAGCAAAGGACATGCCATCGTGCCTTCAGCTCCGATGGTAATCAAAGACGACCCGACATTGATGTTCACTAATGCGGGTATGAACCAGTGGAAAGACATCATCTTGGGCACCCGCTCTCCTGAGCCACGGCGGCGTGCAGACACACAGAAATGTCTGCGCGTGAGCGGAAAGCACAACGATCTGGAGGAAGTGGGTCACGATACTTATCACCACACAATGTTCGAGATGCTAGGCAACTGGTCTTTCGGCGACTATTTCAAAGAGGGTGCAATTGACATGGCATGGGAATATCTTGTGGATGTTCTGAAACTGAATCCAGAAAACTTATATGTGACGGTGTTTGAGGGCTCTCCAGAAGAAGGAATCGAACGCGATTCTGAAGCCGAGAGCTATTGGCTGAAACATGTCCCCTCCGACCATATCATCAACGGCAATAAGCACGACAACTTCTGGGAAATGGGCGATACGGGTCCCTGCGGTCCCTGCTCTGAGATACATCTGGACTCACGCGATGCATCCGAGAAAGCAAAAGTTTCCGGCCGTGAGCTAGTAAACAAAGACCATCCACTTGTAATCGAAATCTGGAATCTCGTGTTCATGCAGTTCAACCGCAAGGCAGACGGCAGTCTTGAAAAGCTGTCGATGAACGTGATTGACACCGGTATGGGTTTTGAGCGTCTGGTCCGCGCCCTTCAAAACAAGCAGTCGAACTACGACACCGACGTATTCCAGCCAATCATAAAGGTGCTAGGTGACATGACAGGCAAGCACTATGGCGATGATGAGAAGACCGACATAGCCATGCGCGTGGTCAGCGACCATCTTCGTGCCATCGCTTTCTCGATAGCCGACGGTCAGCTTCCCAGCAATGCAAAGGCAGGCTATGTGATCCGCCGCATCCTCCGCCGTGCCGTCCGCTATGGCTACACGTTCCTCAATCAGAAACAGGCATTCATCTACAAATTAGTACCGACACTGATTCAGGAGATGGGCGATGCTTTCCCTGAGTTAGCAGCCCAGAAGGATCTTGTGATGAAAGTGATGAAAGAAGAGGAGGATTCGTTCCTCCGCACTCTTGATAACGGCATCAAGCTGCGTAACAAAGTAATAGACGACACACAGTCAAGCAGCAGTAAGGAAATCCCTGGTGACAAAGCATTCACACTGTTCGACACTTTTGGCTTCCCTTTGGATTTGACCGAACTCATCTGCCGTGAGAATGGTATGACCGTTGATACCGCCGGTTTCGATGTGGAGATGCAGAAGCAGAAATCCCGCGCTCGCAACGCCGCACAGGTGGAAGCCGGTGACTGGGTAGTGGTCCGTGATGGCGAGAGCCAATTTGTGGGCTATGACTTCACAGAATACAGCTGCCACATCCTGAAATACCGTGAGGTGAAACAAAAGAAAGGCATGGTTTATGAACTGGTTCTTGACACGACCCCATTCTATGCTGAGATGGGTGGAGAGATTGGAGACCAGGGTGTGCTTATGAACGAGAACGAAACCATCCAAGTATTAGACACAAAGACGGAGAACAACCTGTCGATACACAAGGTTGATAAGCTCCCTACAGATGCAAATGCAGAGTTCATGGCATGTGTAGATACCGAGAAGCGCCATGCCATAGAAGCCAACCACTCATGTACCCACCTTCTTGACGAAGCACTGCGCAGCGTGCTCGGCACCCATGTAGAGCAGAAAGGCTCATTGGTGACCGCAGATTATCTGCGCTTCGACTTCTCTCACTTTGAGAAAGTGAGCCCAGAACAGCTTCGTGAAGTGGAGCACTTGGTGAACGCCAAAATCCGTGCTGACATACCCCTCCAAGAACACCGTGACCTTCCAATAGCAAAAGCCAAAGAGCTGGGAGCCATAGCCCTTTTTGGCGAGAAATACGGTGACAAGGTCCGTGTGATTCAGTTTGGCAGCAGTGTGGAGTTCTGCGGAGGTTGTCATGTGAGCAGCACAGGAAAAATCGGTATGGTACGCATCGTTTCGGAGAGTTCTATCGCCGCTGGTGTACGCCGCATCGAAGCCATCACAGGCAAGGCCGTTGAAGATATGATTGACCGCGTTCAGGACACGATGAACGAGCTTCGTTCATTCTTCAACAACGCTCCTGACCTTGTAAGTGCCATCAAGAAACACATCGAAGAGAACAGCGAGCTGAAGAAAGCCGTTGAGACATTCAAAGAGCAGAAAGTGGCTGAAGTGAAGCACACTCTGATAGAAAAGAGTGTTGACATGAACGGCATCAAGGTAATCAGCGGGGTTTGTCCGATAGATGCGCAGGGTGCGAAGGATATTGCATTCCAGCTACGCGCCCAATTCCCGGAAAATCTTGTCGTGGCATTAGGGGTTGGTTTGGACTCCAAGCCTTCACTTACTCTGTCGTTGTCGGATGATTTGGTATCGGAAGGCAAAAACGCGGGCACAATCATCCGTGAGGCAGCCAAACTAATTCAAGGGGGCGGTGGCGGCCAACCTCATTTCGCCACAGCAGGCGGAAAGAATTCAGAAGGACTACAGGATGCCGTAAACAAGATAGTTGAGCTAAGTGTATAGTTTAACTCAAGTATCTGAAGTGAAAAAGGAAGTAAAAATGGAAGCCGAGTTAATTTAAAGATTTATTATGAAAGATGTAAGATTTATTATGTAAGATGTAAGATTTATGCAAGTGGTTCGGATTTTAAAAGGGAGTTAACGAGCCTGCGGCTCGTGGAGGAAACTTCCATGATTTATAATTATGCATTCGGATGGTAGCTTTAGATTTCTTCCGGGACGTTTTTCCTGAATAACAGAGTAACGGAAACCAGGATAACCCAAGCCCCATCAAAAAAAGACCATCGCGCGAAAAACGGGCGATGGTCTTAATTTTTATCTCAAACACACATAAAGAAAGTTGCTACAAATGATAGAATCAACTATCAGAATGCAATAAAAAAAACAGTAAACCTTAAATCTTTAAACTGTAAATATATATTACATTTCCTTCATATTTTTGAAGCGTTTCCAAGTAATGGTTTTCTTATAAAGCGATGATGATCCCAGAGGCACGTAAAGCTTAATATCGCTGACGGAAACAGAGAAGAATGTGTTTACATAAATCATAGGCGGTTTAGTTGCATTCACATAAAGCTTTCCCAGCTTCTCGTCCTCGGAGAACGTCTCTTTACCCATGTCAATAACGGTTGATGGGATGGTTATGGTTTTCAGTTCATAACATTTTCTGAAAGCCCTTGATCCGATATACTCAACTCCCTCCGGGATGTTGATTGATGATAGGCGACTGCATCTTTCGAATGCGTGCCCCTCAATTTTTTTTGTTCCCTCAGGAAGTATAACCACTTGAAGCTTAGAACATTTTCGGAATGCCCTAACAGGTATGACATCGGCTTCTTCAATAACACAAAATCCGTCATTTTTTCTTGCGTATTTTTCTCCTCCCGTGACGAATCGTGCATTTTTAAGGTCAAGCCTTTTCAACTTACCTTCTGAATTGTGCCCCGACGCGGTATAACCTGCCATTTCTCTGATGAGCTTGAGGTCAGTTCCGTTGAGTTCTCCACTGATGACGAGCTCTGAAATTTCAATTTTCTCTTTTGTGTCAATAAAATCGTGTAGTGTGCCTGCACTTTGTAAAGTAACGACTTTTTTCTTGCTAATGCCAAACATATTATGTATAATCATTAAAAAAATGGGATGTCATGAATGATGACCAGAAGACAAGATAAAAATATTAAAATCAGCAACTATTCTTATCCACAAAACAGTCCCAAGGAATACATTTCTTTGTTTCCGTTGCAAATATACAAATAAAAGTGAAAACAACAAAGAAAAGAACAATTAAATTGTTAATTCAGAATTCAAAAATCACAATTTATTTCAAATGAATAGTGAAAAGTGAACAGTGCATTTACTTTGAATAAGGAGGAACACAGCTTTTGCCCCCAGCGCCCATCGTTAAGCCATAAGCCTTAAACCACTCTAATGGTTTTTCCAATTGACGAGGTAGAGTTTGCCTGTGGCGCGTGTGATGGCAGTGTAGAGCCATCTGGAGTATTCAAGCGGTGAAGTGTCTTCTGGCACAAATCCCTGTTCTACAAACACATTCATCCACTGTCCGCCCTGTGCCTTATGACATGTGACCGCATACGCATATTTAAGTTGCAAAGCATTGTAATAAGGGTCCTGCCTCAACTTTTTCAGTCTCTCACTCTGTTGTGGTATATCCATATAATCCTCCATCACCTGATTATAGAGCTGTTCGCTCTGCTGTGGTGAAATCGCCGGTGATTCAGACTGCAATGCATCGAGAATGACAGTAGCCTCCAGTTCAAAATCATGGTAGTCGGGAAACTCCAGTATGCAGTCAGCAAACTTGAATCCATATAGTTCCCTAATGTTTCTAACCCTCTTCACCACAGCAATGTCTCCGTTAGCCACAAAATCCATCTCATCCAGTTGATCATGCCGGGTTTGAGCTGTTTCCTGTTGGCTTCTTTGCTGACAGTTCATCTTGTCAGTCCAATAATAGTTGTTTTTAGCCACCATGACAAAATCTCCAGCCTCCAGTTCGTTCTCCCTCCATAGAATCTGATTACGAATTCCGTTGTTATAGATATTTGCCAGCCTGTTGGACCGACATATAACAATTGTCTCGTCGATACCGTCGTTTTGATAACAAGTTGTGATAGTTTCCAAAAGATCATTTCCCGGGATATTGACAATGTCTGTAAATCCATCGAATCTGACAACAGGGATTCCTGCCTTTTCTCTCATAGCAACAAGCTGTCTAATGTTTGTGGCATTCCATAAAATACCAGATAGACGGTCCTGCCTAACCACCTCATTGAGCTGCGCTTCAAACACTGTCAAGCCGAACCTGGAAATCACCTCCGGTTTGAGCGCCGGACTGTCATCCTCCCCTACAGGTGGCAGCTGTGCGTCATCTCCTATAAGCATAAGCCGGCATCCATTTCCTCTGCCATACACAAAACTCAAGAGCCCCTCAAGGAGAGACTCCCTCATGTTTTGTGCGTCAGGATTGCTGCTGATCATAGACGCCTCATCCACAACAAAGAGGACGTTTCTCCTCGTGTTGAATCCTAAATCGAAATCCGGGTTTGCTTTATAGTTTTTCTGTCTGTAAATCACCTTATGGATGGTGAAAGCAGGATGTTTGGCAAATCCCGCCAACACTTTCGCCGCTCTTCCTGTAGGCGCAAGCAGCATGCATTTGACATTGACATCATTCAGTGCATTAACCACAGCGGCAACAAGTGATGTTTTTCCAGTACCTGCATACCCCTTCAAAATAAAGACCGAATATGGATTTTGTCCGAAAACAAAATCGTTGATATCCTGAAGAGCTAAAATTTGGTCGGAATTAGGCTGATTATTAAAAAAACGAAGAAATTGAGTATAAAAAATTGGATTTATCATGTTTTTTTAAAAAAAATCGAAAAAATTATTCAAAAATTAATTTCTTTTCATTATTTTTGCATGAAAATGTGGATTATGGTAAAATAAACGCCATTCATGCCTCATATTCTTAAATCAAGTGCGAAATTACAAAATAAAATTTAAATAAATATCATGAACAAAAAAATTCTTATTACCGTACTGGCAATTATTGCAGTATTGATGTTCGGTGCTTGTTTCTGGAGTATCTATAGTGATATCAATTTTGAGAAGCAAGTGACAGAGAGAGAGGATGCCGTAAAGGCCCGTCTGAAACAAATCCGTGACGCTGAAGACAGCTACCGTATGAAGTACAAACACTACTGCGGTGACATTGACTCGTTAGTGGATTTCGTTAAGAACGAGAAGTCGATTAAGGACACCCAGATGGACCGCGAGCTATCCGATGATGAATACGAGTCATTGTCTAAGGAAATTGCAGCAGAAGGCAACTATACAGATGATGAAATCAAGAAATTGCTTCCAGAGCGCGCCATCAAGAAGGGCATCCTTCATGAGGACACTATCTGGGAATCTGTTTCATCTATGATTGGTCTGCAGAACGCAGACTCACTTAAGCTGGTTCCCTGTGGTAAGGCAAACGCCATCATCGACTTGCGCAAGCGTGATGTTCTCGACCTGAAGACTGCAGAAATCACAACTCTTGTAGAGTTCCGCGCCAACCTGGAGGACTATCTCGACGGACTAGAGCAGAAGCGTGTTGACAACTACCGTCACGATATGAAAGACCGTGGGATGGAAGTAGCCAGTCTGTGGGATGATCTGACAGAAGAGGAGTTCGACTCTGTACAAAAGCTGTTACCAACCCGCAATAAGGAGAGATGGATTGGTCTCCGTATGGGTGACATAACCGACGCCAGCAACAAGATGGCAGGAAACTGGAAGAAATAATCAAAATCATAACATTTTGGACAAAACTCCATCCAACAATAATAAAAGTTTGTCCATCCGTATCAGCCCGGATGGACTTTCTTTTTGTGTATATTCCCCTTCCGCCTCAGAGCCATACACGTACCGTACGTTCCCTCCTCGTCCGGTTGTTTCGTTGGCCGCAAACGTGAAAGAGGCGCTGATGAGTGAGCCATTGCTTCAGATGCAGTATCAACGTGTGAACGTGCTTGTGACCTCCCCATTATTCACGACCGTTCCTGCAGTGGATTTCAACCGTGACAGCATTCGCGACATCTTCAACTTCGTATTTCCCTCTCAAGAGAGATGCCATGTTAGTTATAATGTACTCCGTCGTTCGGGTATTGCCATCATTTTCGGTTTAGATAAGAACGTGTATAAGCTGCTGCTTGATGATTATCCCCGTGCACGTTTTTATGCCTCAGCCTCCACACTAGTAGAATTTTTCAGTGATAAGAGCATAGGTACAGGCAACAAGAAGATGTATGTGTATATTCACGGCAAG
>JAEEGK010009823.1_pt1 | contig 22210 bp, 16 predicted proteins | sample 8958771 | NCBI WGS metagenome assembly JAEEGK01 (sample SAMN16246547, study PRJNA631951) | gut metagenome | biome: gut microbiome; feature: rumen; material: SC-attached | host: Bos | place: Iran: Karaj | collected 2018-10 | reverse complement strand
TTATGCAATTCTTTCCGATTTCGCAATCGTAGTAAATCTTCACGCCCGGATATAATATGGTATTGTCGCCGACTTTTACATTCTTGCCCACATAGCATAGCGGATGCACCTGAACATTGTCGCCCAGAACGGCATTTTTGTCGATGTAGGCGAATCCGCCTATGTAGCAACCTTTGCCGACTTTTGCCGTGCGATGAACCTTGCTGCGCATCTCACGACCTTTGGGAGTGTATTTCACGGCATAGATGTGGAGCAAATCGGCAACCGACTTGTAGGCATCGGGCACGCGAATCAAGGTGGCGGAAATATTTCCATGAGGCTCAAAGCTATTATTTACAATCACAGCCGAAGCCTTGCTTGTATATATGTATTGCTCATACTTGGGGTTTGCTAAAAACGAAATAGCTCCCGGCTCTCCGTACTCGATTCTTGCGAATTTCGAAATCATAACCGAACCGTCGCCTTCTACTTTGCCGCCTAGCATATCGGCAATTTCCTTTGCTGAATATTCCATCTAAATAAGTTTAAGGAATGCAAAGTTAAAAATAATATGTAAACTTTGATTCGTTTTTCTTGATGCAATGCAGATAGATGCAATATATTGTTCGTGCTGTCGTGAAAAAATTGTAAACTTGCACAGATTTTTATTTTTATAAATGGAATAGTTTTTGAAAATGTCAAGCCTACAAACATTATAAATGGAGGAAAATTTATGAAAACGAATGTTATAATTATTGCTTTTGCATTTTCGGTATTGGCGCTTATGCCGTATTTAGCTTTAGCACAGGAACAGGATACAATGATAGAATCTAAATCCGAAGTTACATACGACTATAGTTTAGCACCCAGAAATGAAATATCGACTAGCATAGGTACGGTATCCGCTTTTGGTGGTATATTCGACTTGTTTAAAGTTGTAATAGAAGGGGTTGGCAATGGTTTGTCGAAAAATTACAGAACCGATACAAAATTCATCGGTACATACGGACTTGATTACTACTATCAGGTGAACAAATGGTTCCGTCCTGGAGCAAAAATTGTTTACGAGGGATTAACGACTTCCATATACGATACCACCGATGCTCTTGTAAATCATTACAATACATCAACTTTGTCGATTATGCCGAGTGTGCAGCTCTCGTATCTAAATAGAAAATACGTAAAGTTATATTCTGGAATTGACCTCGGTGTTGCGGTAATATTTGATGACAATAAACAAGGTTCAAATACATCAAGTACCTTTTTTGCATTCAACTTGACAGTTCTCGGTGTACGTGTAGGAAACGACAGGATTTTCGGTGTTGTTGAGACAAATATCGGAATGGATGCGCTGATAAAAGGTGGCTTTGGTGTCAGGTTCTGACAAGTATAATTATGGAAACAAAAAAGGTAGCCAATCGGCTACCTTTTTTGTTTATCAATAAGCGAGATCTATTCCTTTTCGCCAGTTCCCCTGATAATTCCACGGTTTGAATTGCGGACGAACAGAACTATTTCATCACGTTCCTTTGTTGCCGGCAATTCGTTTTCGATAAACTCAAGTGCTTGGGTTACATTTAGTCCCTTGTTGTAGAGAACCCTATATACATCCTGAATGTTATTTATCATTTCGTTTGTAAATCCACGACGACGCAGTCCGATTGAGTTTACGCCAGAATAAGCCAGAGGATTTCTTGCTGCGCGAATATATGGGGGAACATCCTTTCCTACAAGCGAATTTCCTGCAAACATTGTGTGTGCCCCTATATGGCAGAACTGATGAACAAGTGTATTTGCGCTGAGGATTGCGTAGTCGTCGACAACGACTTCGCCAGCAAGTGTTGCTCCGTTGACCAATATAACATTGTTTCCGACAACACAGTCGTGTGCGACATGACAGTACGCCATAATCAAGCAGTTTGAACCAATTATGGTACGTCCCTTTGCCAAGGTTCCTCGGCTTACGGTTACGCATTCGCGTATCATTGTGTTGTCACCGATTTCGGCAGTGGTTTTTTCTCCTTTGAATTTCAAGTCCTGCGGAATTGCAGCTATGACAGCTCCTGGGAAAATCTTGCAGTTCTTACCAATCTTTGCGCCTTCCAGTATAGTGGTGTGAGGACCAATCCATGTTCCTTCTCCTATTTCGACATTCTTCTCGATATATGCAAACGGCTCTATTATCACATTTTCGGCTATTTTTGCCGATGGATGTACAAATGCAAGCGGTTGATTCATATTAAATTATCTTGTTTTAAAATATTGTCTTAATTGTTTTGAAAACTGTGTGTTTGCGAAATGTCCTGGACGTACGGCATCTATCCTAGCATTGAAACGGAATCCGCACAAAGCAAGGTCGCCCATTATGTCTAGAAGTTTGTGGCGTGCAGGCTCGTTGTCGAACTTTAGTTTCAAGTTGTTCAGTATGCCGCTATCCTGAGCCTTCATGCTTTCCTTTCCGCAAAGAGCAGCGATGCGGTCGTATTCGCTTTGTGGCAAAACCTTGTCAACCACAACGATTGCATTGTCGAGGTCGCCACCCTTTATGAGATTCATCTTGAGCAAAGGCTCTATTTCGCTGAGGAAAACAAAAGTCCTGCAACCTGCCATCTCGGTTGCAAAGTCTGATATATCATCGAGTTCTGCCGTTTGTGGTGGCATTGCCTTGCCATAGTCAACAAGAACCTTCACCGAATATTTGTCGGCAGGGTAAAGTGTTATTTCCGTTCCATTTTCGTTGGAATACTTCAAAGGTTCTTCAATGTTAAGAACCTTTAGGTCGGCATCTTGTTCAACAAGTCCAACCTTTTTGTATTCTTCAACATATAGTCTCGAACTGCCATCAAGGATTGGAACCTCTGGACCATCAATATGGAATTCGGCATTGTCGATGCCCATTGCGTATGTCGCTGCCATGAGGTGTTCGATGGTGCTTATGCTGACTCCATTTTCCTCTAGTGTAGTACCCCTTGAAGTAGCATTGACATTGTCGGCAATAGCCTTTACATGAGGCATTCCTTCCAAGTCAGTCCTTACAAAAACATATCCGCTATTGGGTTTGGCAGGCTTTACTGTTAAGGTTGACATCTTCCCGAGATGCAATCCCATTCCGCTTAGGCTTATATCTTCAGCTACAGTCTTCTGCTTCATTACATAAGTTAAATAATCGTGCAAAGTTAGTATTTATTTGCGAATACTGAAAAACTTTTTTCGGTGAGACTATTCTCTGCCCAGGAATTTAAGTGCTTCGTATGATGCTTTTTGCTCAGCCTCTTTTTTAGTCCAACCTTTACCAGTTGATACGAATTTGTTGTTTATGCATATTTCTGTAACGAAATGGTATAGTTTTTCGCATGACTCCATGCTCTCAAAAGTGTCGATTACGAGAGGAAATTTTTCTTTTTGCGAATATTGTAGCAACCTCGACTTGTAGTCGCTGTTATGCTTCATCAGGTTATCGATATCGAAGAAACGGATGAAAACATTTCTTACAAATTTTTCACATTCCTTGTAGCCTCGGTCGAAATATATTGCTCCAACCAGGGCTTCGAATGAATTGCCTGAAATATTCTTCTCGTCGTTGTTTTTGGATTCCTTGTATTGCATGAACCGTTTTAGTTCGAGTTCTGATGCAACGCGGTTTAAACTCTTGCGGCTCACTAGCATAGATCGCAGTACCGTAAGTATGCCTTCAGGTGCATTCGGATACTTTTCGTACAGCATTACGCTGGCAATAGTGCTAATTACAGAGTCGCCCAGAAATTCCAACCGTTCGTTATTGTAACGGATTTCCTTTTGTTTCAAGTTTGCCGAGGCATGGCGCAAAGCCATTTTATAGTATAATATTTCCTTGGGTTTAAAACCCAAAAGCCTTTTGAGTTGCTTTCTTAATTTTTCATCCTTGGGATTTCTCTTCCTAAAAAGAAAGGATAGAAACATTATTTGTCCATTTTTTTGAATATGATGGATGTATTATGGCCGCTGAATCCGAATGCATTGGACATTGCGTAGTCAACATTACGATTTTGTGCCTTGTGCAGAGTAAGGTTGAGGTTGCGGTCAATTTTCTCGTCAAATTGTTTGTGATTTATTGTCGGAGGCACAATGCTTTCGTTTATTGAGAAAATGCAAAACATTGATTCGATGGCGCCTGCAGCACCAAGAAGATGTCCTACTTCCGACTTAGTTGAACTTATATTCAGTTTATAAGCGTGTTCGCCAAAAACTTTCTGAATGGCAATTATTTCTGGCAAGTCGCCTATTGGAGTAGATGTTGCGTGAGCATTAATGTAGTCTATTTTATCCGGACTAATGCCTGCATTCTTCAATGCATTTGTCATTGCTATAACGCCTCCTAGACCTTCGGGATGAGGAGCAGTAATATGGTAGGCATCGGCAGAAAGGCCAATACCCACTATTTCTGCATAAATTTTTGCACCGCGCTCCAAGGCATGTTCGTATTCTTCGAGCACTAGTGTACAACTACCTTCGCCCATCACAAATCCGTCGCGCGTAGCGCAGAACGGACGTGATGCCGACAGGTATTCATCGTTGTTTTTCGACATTGCCTGCATCGACTGGAAACCTTCCATTCCCACTTCATTAACCGAGGCTTCGGAACCGCCGGTAACAATCATGTCGGCCATACCAAGGCGGATGAGGTTTACTGAATCGATTATGGCATTTGCCGATGAAGCACATGCTGATACAGTATTGTAGTTTGGACCCATAAGTCCATATCTAATAGAGATTGTTCCGGCTGCTATGTCGGCAATCATCTTAGGTATGAAGAATGGGGAGAACCGTGAAACTGCGCTACCAGCATAGTCAAGAATTTCTCCGAAAATAGTATTCGAACCGCCTATTCCCGATGCCCATATAACTCCAGCTCTTGTCTTGTCGATGGTATCTAAATCGATATTGCTGTCCTTAATGGCTTCGTCGGAGGATATCAGGGCAAACTGGCAGAATCTGTCAAGCTTGCGGAGTTCCTTGCGGTCGAAATAAAGTTCGGGCTTGAAATTCTTGACTGTGCAAGCAAATTTTGTCTTTGAAGTAGAGGTGTCGTAGGTATCTATAAGAGCAGCACCGCTGACACCGTCCTTGACATTTTTCCATGTCTCACGACTTGTCAGACCAACGGGCGATATTGCGCCCATACCGGTTACAACGACCCTCTTTAACTCCATAAATTATTTTTGCATGTGAGCTTCTATGTAGGCTATTGCAGCACCTACTGTTGTGAGGTTTTCTGCTTCTGTATCAGGAATTTCAACGCCAAATTCTTTTTCGAATTCCATTGTCAATTCAACTGTATCCAATGAATCAGCACCCAAATCAGAAATGAAACTTGCTTCTGGTGTTACTTCTGCTTCGTCTACGCCTAATTTCTCAACGATAATACTTTTTACTCTAGATGCAATGTCTGACATAAATCGTAAATTTTAGTTAATAAAAATCATTAAAAAAAAATCGGTGCAAAATAACTAAATACATTTTAGATAGTCAAACTTTTTTAATTCTTTTTTGCCATTGCCAATTTTTTTAATGTACTTTGCATTGATAATCAAACATAAAGGACACTACAATGGACAAAATGACAAGAATTGCGCTATTTGCTTCTGGTTCAGGCACTAATGTCGAAAATATAGCAAATTATTTCAATGGTAGAACTACAGCAAAACCAGCCTGTGTACTCTGTAATAACCCCAATGCCTTCGTGCTTGAACGCGCAAAACGCCTCGGACTGGAATCAATGACATTCACCCGAACCGAGTTCAATGATGGAAAAAAGATAATGGAATACCTCGCCAAGCACGACATCGACATGATAGTCCTTGCTGGCTTCCTTTGGCTTGTTCCGCAGTACCTGATTGATGCATATCCCGGTCGAATCGTGAATATACATCCTGCCCTGTTGCCAAAGTTTGGCGGAAAGGGAATGTACGGCATGCATGTCCACGAGGCAGTTAAGCAAAGTGGCGAAACCGAAACAGGAATCACTATTCACCTCATTGATGGCAACTACGACAAGGGCTGTACGGTCTTTCAGGCAAAGGTTGCAATCGATCCGTCAGATTCACCAGATGACATTGCCAACAAGGTTCATGCACTTGAGTACAAGTATTATCCTGAAGTGATAGAGGAGATTGCAAAAGGAATTCAATGATTGCTTGCGCTAGCTAAAGGTTAGCTTCGCTGATTCAAGAATTCAAGGATTTAACAATTCTATCATTAAATATTCTAAACAATCGTAAATCTAAAATCGTAACTCGTAAATTAGTTTTACCTTTGCACAAAAATATTTTGCTGATGAGATTTTGGAATAAAGTCCTACTTGTGCTTGCATGCGTCTGTGCCACATCGTCATTCGCACAGATGCCTACAGGATATTACGATTCTGCTCGCGACCTTTGCGGAGAGGAACTGCGACAAAAGCTGTACACCATTATTTCATCGCACACGGCAATAAGCTACAACGAACTTTGGTCGGCATACAGACAGACCGACCTTCGCGACAATGGTAAAATATGGGACATATACTCCGACTGCGATTTTACTTACTCAACCGACCAGTGCGGAAGCTACAGCCGTGAATGCGATTGCTACAATCGCGAACATTCTGTTCCACAAAGCTGGTTCGGTGAAGCATCGCCTATGAAGACCGACCTGTTCCATGTATATCCAACAGACGGATGGGTAAACAACAAACGCGGAAATCTCCCTTTGGGAAAGGTCTCAAATCCGACTTATACATCAGGCAATGGAAGCAAGATTGGTTCATGCTCGTATTCGGGTTACACGGGGACTGTATTCGAGCCGGTTGACGAGTACAAGGGCGATTTGGCGCGTACCTATTTTTATATGAGCGTATGCTATAAGGACAAGAATCTCGGTCAGGACTCAGGATCTATGTTCGAGGGAAGCCAGCTGAAGCCTTGGGCGTTGCGTATGCTTATAGAATGGCACTATGCCGACCCCGTGTCGCAGAAGGAAATCGACCGCAACAATGCAGTTTACGCAATCCAGCACAATCGTAATCCGTTCATCGACTGCCCCTACTTTGTGGATGCAATCTGGAACGACCATTGCGACTTCGAATCCTGCCTAAGTCCAGAGGTTGAAGCGGTAACTGAGGATAATACTCCAAAATTCTCGGTGGCGCCAAATCCTACAAACGGTATGTTTGACATATCTTCCGACAGGACAATGACTTCGGTGTCAATTTTTAATATTCTTGGCGAAAAAACTTTGTTTTGTAACATAGATACTTATTTTGCGACGATAAACTTGGAACAGTTGGAAAGCGGAATGTACTTTGTGCGCATTGAGTTTTCCGATGGAAGTTCCGCAACGACAAAGATTATAAAGTATTAGGATGAAGAATTTTATTGTAAATTTTTTCAAGGGCGTGGCAATGGGAGTAGCAAACGTGATTGCCGGCGTTTCGGGAGGAACCATCGCTCTGATAACAGGAATTTTTGAAAGACTTATCAATTCTCTCAAATCGTTTAATTTCAAAGCAATAAAGCTACTGTTTACAGGAAAGTTCAAGGAATTTGCAAAACATACCGATTTTGTATTCCTATTCGAGGTGCTTCTTGGAATAGCCGTGGCTATGGTTTCTGTGGCTAAACTGTTCAAGTACCTGTTCGAGAATTATCCTACATATATATGGGCTCTTTTCTTTGGACTGCTTATAGCATCGATTTTCTATGTTGGCAAGACCATTAAGAAATGGAATTTTGGTGTAATTTTGGCCTTCGCAATCGGAATCGGCATTTCGCTACTGATTGCTTTCGGAACGACAGCTCAAGAGAACGATAATTTCTTCTATTTGATGCTTTGTGGAGCAATCGGTTCAAGCGGAATGATACTGCCGGGAGTTTCGGGGTCGTACATACTTGTGCTTATGGGCGACTACTCGTTGGTAATCAATGGAATAGATATGCTTACCAACAATTTTGCCGAGTCGATGAAGATAATACTGCCCGTAATGATTGGCGTAGTTGTCGGAATTGTAGCGTTCGCCCATGTGCTAGCTTGGATTTTCAAGCACTATCACGACATGACAATTTCGCTTCTCACGGGATTCATAGTTGGAAGTCTTCCTATTATATGGCCGTGGAAAATCTATGAGAATGGTGCGCTACCAATGGCAAAAGACAACATACTGCCAGATATTAATACGGAATTCTTTATTGCTGTATCTATTATAATATTAGGTGCAGCCCTGATAATCGTCACGGAAACTATAGCAAGTAGGATTAAATCAAAAAAAGGAGAAGAAACAGATAAATAGTACAGACGATGCGTGCATCGTCTCAAACATAGGAATAGGAACCAATAAAGTACAGTCGCGCCACGGCACGACTCAACAAAAATAAAATATGAGCAACAAACGACAATTCGGACTTATAGGAGGCTCGCTGAGCCACTCGCTTTCGCAGAAATATTTTACAAAGAAATTTGCGGAACTTGGACTTACAAACTGCAAGTACACACTTTTCCCCATTTCGGAAGTTTCGAAAGTGACGAACATAATTTCGGGAAATCCGAATTTGGTCGGACTGAATGTGACATCGCCTTACAAGGAGACCATTATTCCTTTCCTCGATGAACTTGATCCTACAGTGCTGAAACTCGGTACTGTGAATGTCATAAAGATAACTCGCAACGGAGATTATACTACCCTGAAGGGTTACAACACCGACATTTTTGGTTTGCGCAAGACTTTTGCCTTGCTCGAACTTCCTGCCGACTGCAAGGCTCTGATTCTCGGAAGCGGAGGCTCGGCAAAGACAGCCAAGGTGGCCTTGTCGGAAATGGGAATAAAGTCGACAAATGTGTCGCGCTTGCCATCCACACTCGATGAGCTGCCATACAAAAAACTGACACCACGCATAATTGGCGACTATAGGTTGATTGTCAATGCCACGCCAGTCGGGATGTTCCCAAATGTGTCGAATTTCCCGCAGATACCATACGAAGGGATAACTCCAGAGCATATTTGCCTCGACCTTGTATATAATCCCTCGAAAACCAAATTTATGGAAAAGTGTGAAGCACGGGGAGCAAGAACAGCAAATGGGCTTACAATGCTATACGAGCAGGCTGACAAGGCTTGGGAAATATGGAACGAAAATAATTAAGCAAGATGGAAGGCGAAAAGAAATACATATTGTTCAGGGTATTCCGCAACGAGGAAGATATGAAATTTTTTACCGATGTTTTCGATGACTGCGGAATAGACTATACCATTGAAAATCCAAAAGCTGACAGCAACGATGTTTTGTCATCCGCGTATGGCGTACAGGTTGCCGAAGATGCCATGCAGTACAAGTTCATGCTAATGGTTGCCGAGGACGATTTCGAGCGTTCCCAAACAGAACTTCGCAGTCACATAGCCGAATATTTTGGCAATGCAGGAAGCGAAGAAAACACATTGCTCAATGAGTTCAGCGACGAGGAACTTTTGGATGTGATAAAGAAACCGGATGAATGGGCGGTAGAAGACATCGTGATGGCTCAAACCCTGCTCGACAAACGTGGCAAGCATGTGTCCGATGAGGTGGTGGACGCATATCGCCAGAAGCGTCTCGAAGAAGTTCGCCAACCTAAGTTTGGCGGTTATGGTACAATCATTATTGGCTACATCTTTGCTTTCCTTGGTGGTATAATCGGCATTTTCCTCGCTGCATCGCTACTTGGAAAAAAACAGTTGTTCAATGGCGAGAAAGTTGTCATGTACGACCATAAAACCCGAGTCAATGCCATCATTTACCTGATAATTTCAATAGTCGTAGTAATTGCTGGAACGACATATCTTATAATGAAATTATAATTGTAGGAACTAATTGGTTCTCTTTTGGTAAGGGTAGTGGGGTTATTCCTTGTTTTCCCATGTTACTTCATGGCTCCAGCTGCTACGGATTTCGTATTGTTGTGGATAATAGAATACTTTCTCGGGTTGTAGGTGAATGGAATAATCGCCTGTATCCCATCGTCCATTTTGGTTTTCGTCATCTATTACACGGATGTCATATTTGCCGGGAGTAAGATAAACAAATGATGCTGTTTTTTCGCTAACAGATTCATGAGCTATTACCTTGTCGCCTTGAAGCAGTTCTACAAAGTATGGTTTATCGTCTTGAAATATAACTTTTAGTGCACCGAAATCTGTTTCGCGCATAGGCACAATGTCAACCGTGTCGGCTTTGTTGGTGTATCCGTATATGCAAGTTGCAAAAGCCGAGTCGACAGCAATTTTGTATTTTCGTCCCTCGGTGATGTCGGCTACAACCATTAACCGCAGAGGATTGAGCGAATCCTTTTCCACGCGAGATTCCATTTTTTCAAACAAGGTGTCAACAGCTCCGAAAAGTGTCAGCTTGCTGGTATCGAATGTTTCCACGGGTTGTGAAAACAAAATGCTGTAGTCTGCATCGGGACGCTTTTCCTTTGAAAGTTTCATGGTAAGCAGAGTGTCGGGGAACAGTTTGTCCTGCTTACGGAACTTTAGCGTATCGTAATGCACCGAGTCGGGGAAAGCTGGGTCAACATATTCGGCAAAGATTTTCAGCGTATCTGATGCAATCAGCGAAGTGTCTTTTAGCCAAATCTTTACCGTATCGGGATTGTCGGTTGCCCATACAAAAGCAGAACTATCGCCCGGAACTGTAAAGTTGTATTTTTCGTATTGTGTGAAATTGAATACCAGTTCGAAATAGTTGCGCTTCACGCGTTTAGATGACTTGAAGAACTGTGGGGTTTTGTTTTCCTTGAATAGCAACAACTTTATGTCATTGGGTTTGTAGTGGTATTTTGTGACAATTGAATCGTTGAGCGTATCCTTTTTTGACTTCAACGTATCATAACTTATTTCTACCGATGGACGGAAAACCGTGTCGATGAATGCAATGCTTTCTTCGGGCAAGTTGAACATGAAATCGGAATTGTTGTCGCGCAGGGCGAAAACCTTATATTCGTTTTCGGCAACGAAGTTTATGTAGAAGTTACCCTTTTTGTCAACCTTTGTAATGTAGTCTGGAATTTTGGTTGCTATTGCTGTGTCGGAGAAATCTGTGTATAGCATAACCCACGCATCGTCAACAGGTTTTCGGGTATATGAATCGAAAACCGTGCCAGCAAATTGCATAGAGTCTATTTCGGGACCAGTGGAAAACGCATACACAAAACTGTTCATTGCATTGTTTTCGTTGATGTCGGCAATTGCATCGTTGAAATTGAGACAATATGTGGTATTGGGCTTCAGTTGTGTGGTATTCAGCTTGATTTTCAGTTTCTTGCCACTTACTACTGCAGTCGGCCTTTCTTCCATTGGAGGCGACACAATCAGTTTGGATGAGACATCGTTCAGTTTGATGTACTCGTTGAATTTCACAATTATGTACTTCGACTTGTGCTTTGAAGAGAAGTTCGTAGAGCCGTTTTCGGGAGAACTTGCCTTTGCCTCGGGAGGTGTAACATCCTTGGTTCCGCCAGTTAGCGCAACCTGCTTGGCGCATGCAAGTACAAGCATACCTGCAAGCACAGCAACCAATATGCTTAAAATCCGTCCCTTCATCAGACTAAACGAAGCAAGGAAACATGTTTAAAACACATTTCCCAATTTATCTGCAGACGACAGCTTTTACTTTACTTCTGCTACGGTGAACTCGTACGATTCGATTATCGGGTTTACGAGAACCTTGCTGCAGAATTCGTCAATCTTCTTGCTGGCTTCAGCTTCGGATGCTGCTTCTATTTCGACATCGATGTGCTTGCCAATGCGGACATTGCGAAGTGTTTCGAATCCGGTCTTAACTGCGCTGTTCAATACAGCCTTTCCCTGTGGGTCCAACAATGCCTTCAGCGGCATAACATTGATTTGAGCGTAAAATTTCATGACAATATGTTTTTTTAGTTTCTTAGTTTCTGGGTTTAGGTTGAGACGCAAAATTTTGCGTCTTTACATCATTATCGTGATTATCGCGATTAATTATATTCCTGATTATCGACAAGATAACATACATAATAATTGTAAACGCCAATCCGAGTACACCGAAGAGGCAGACAAAGGCAATCAACGATGCGACAAGGATTAGTTGCCAGATTATTGCCTTTATTTTAAACGATTTGATTTTCAGCGAGAACAAGCGAAGGTTAACGACCATCATTATGCAAACAAATGCTACGATAGCAATAACGGCTGCTTGTGATGTAAGTGCTTGTGCTAAAGCCGATTCACTTGTCTTGCAATAGTAGCAAACCGATATTACAAATAGTGCCGATGCAGGAGTTGGTAGCCCTTTGAATTCGGTTGTCTGTTCAGGGTCGATGTTGAATTTTGCCAGCCTAAGTCCCGAAAAAACGGCAATCAGTAAGACGAAAAGTGCCACATAGTGCGAAAAAAGTCCGTTCGTCACGGCAAATTCGTACATAATGACGGATGGTGCAACACCAAAGCTTATAAGGTCTGAAAGCGAATCCATCTGCTTGCCGAATTCCGATACGGAGTGTAGCAATCTTGCAACAAAGCCATCGCAGAAATCGAACACAGTCGCCAAAATTATCAGTACGACGGCAAGCCTTGTCTCGCCTTGCAGGGCAAGCACCGAGGCGCACACTCCGCAGACCATATTGAGCGAAGTCACAAACGATGGAATTGCCGCTTTTATCTTTTTCATACCTTTTTTTTAAAATAAATAATAAGTTGTCGTTTAAAATCGTTTTCTTTGCATCGTAAAAATTGACTGATGAAAACGACTGCAAAATTAGCATTATTTGTGTTATTAGCAACCGCTGTAAATTTTTTAAATGCACAGGGAGTAGCAAAATATAGCAACGAATTTCTCTCTATTGGCGTGGGAGCCAGAGCATTGGGAATGGGAACATCGGTAATTTCCTCCACCAACGACATTTCTGCAACATATTGGAATCCAGCATCGCTGATTAGCCTCGACAAGCAAATTGAAATCGGTGCAATGCACTCGGAATATTTTGCCGGCATTTCAAAATACGACTATGTGGGTGCTGGTTACAAGATTGACGACAAGTCGGCTGTTGCCATTTCTATGGTTCGTTTCGGTGTGGATGACATTCCCAACACACTGAACCTGATAGATGCCAACGGAAACATTAACTACGACAACATTTCCTCTTTTTCGATAGCCGATTACGCTTTCATGGCATCCTATTCGCGGAAACTTCCCGTTGAAGGGCTTAGCGTTGGTGGAAATGTGAAGATTATCTATCGCAATGTTGGCGAATTTGCACATGCTGTTGGCTTCGGACTCGACTTTGCCGCAAAATACGACTACAAGGCATGGCGTTTTGGCGCAGTTTTGCGCGATGGAATAGGCACATTCAACGCATGGAACTACAACCGCACACTGCTCGAAGAAGTATTCACCGAAACAGGCAACGAAATCCCTGTTAATGGCGTTGAGGTTACCGTTCCTCGTCTTATGCTTGGTGCAGGATATTTGTTTACGATAAAGGAAAAGTTTACGATTTATCCCGAAATCGACCTTGCAATGACTTTTGATGGCAAGCGTAGCACTCTCATCCGTAGCAAGGCATTAAGTATCGACCCCACTTTCGGACTGGAACTCGGTTATGGCGATCTGGTTTTCCTGCGTTGCGGATTCAACAATTTCCAGACAGTTCCCGACTTTGATGGCAAGAAAACTTTTTACTGGCAGCCAAACCTCGGCATTGGCGTAAAGTTCTACGGAGTACGAATCGACTATGCTTTCACAGATGTCGGAGACCAGAGCATTGCTTTGTATTCGCATGTTTTTTCGCTTAGCTATTGCTTCAATATAAAGAAAAAGGAATCGCACTCCAGATTGTAAAACATGAGTTGCTTCAAAATCAGATACATATTGCTTGCTTTCATCGTAGTTGTCCTGTCGATGAGGCTTGGTGCGCAAGAAAACTCGTGGATAAATTACGATCAGCAGTATTTTAAGATTCAAGTAGTTAAAACTGGCGTGTACAGGGTTTATGCATCGGAACTTGTTTCGTCGGATGTGCCAGTGAACCTGATAAATGCCAATCACATACAATTGTTCCACAATGGCGAGGAGCAATACATATATGTGTCGGGGACAAATAGCGATGGAACACTATCTAGCAATGGATACATTGAATTCTATGGAGAAAAGAACAATGGTCACGATGAATACGACTTCTACACATCGCACGAGAGCATGATAAATCCGGAAGTCAGCATGTACAACGATACTGCTGCATACTTTCTCACATGGAACTATCATACTGGCAATCGGCGAATGACAGAATCGAGCGATGCCGATTTCGATACTCATTATCCAAATAGGCAGGAATATTGCATAAGGCACAAGCGAGCAAACTATACAGGGAAATATTATGCTGGCGACACGCGAAGCCTGTTCACTCAGTCGGAAGGCTGGATGGATGCAACTACAATAACCCAGAGCGGAATCAGCAAAACCATTGCTACAGCAGGTGTTTCCTCTAGCGGTCCAGATACCGAGATTGAAATTGCCGTGGGCGGAATTAATGCCAGCAACTCGTCGTATTACAATGCCCTGCACCAGCTTACGGTGACAATGCAAAGCAGTACCTGGGTTGATACAACTTTTAATGGATATGGTTTTGTTCGGACAAGTTTCATGGTGCCGAGTACGGTTATGCCTGCTTCTTCCGTGTTGACTTTTAAGTCGAGTGGTAACGAAAACGACAAAACTGTTGTTTCATACATTGACATAAAGTATCCGCACAACTGGAATTTTGAGGGTGCAACTGCATTTGGCTTTAACCTTCCTGCTAACGGTTCCGACAGCAAGGACTACTTGGACATAAGCAACTTTGCATCTGGAAGCGGAGCCTTTTTGTACGACCTTACCAACCATGAACGCATAACTCCAACAATTGGCAGTACGATAAAGGCTCTTGTCGGAAATACCAGCGGTGAAAGGCAGATGATTCTTGTTGGTTCTGATGGTTACCAGTCGGTGGCAGCAATAAAAAAGGTGTCTGCCGACAATAAGTTTGTTGACTATATTTCACAAAAGCCCAATGCCGACTACCTCATTGTCACCAACAGCAAGTACTTGACGGTTTGTAATGAATATGCATCATATAGGGACATGACAGGTTACAAGGCATTGGTAGTGGATGTTGCCCAGCTTTACGACCAGTATGCGTACGGAGTGAATAGAAATCAGGCGGCAATTAGGCGATTCTGCAAGGCAATGTACGAATCATCGCCATCTGAAAAGCACTTGTTCCTTGTCGGTAGGTCGTTGGAGGCAAGTCAGTACAAGACAAATGCTTCGAATGCCACATATACAACTGTGCCATCGGCAGGACAACCAGCAAGTGACCAGCTATTTACTGTAGGATTGTGCGGAACCGTGGTCGAACCTTTGTATTCTACGGGAAGGTTGGCGGTGACATCTGCAGACCAAGTTACCAATTACTTGAACAAGGTAAGAACCTACGAGTCGGCAGTGCCAGAACTTTGGAACAAAGAAGTGATGCATTTCGGCGGAGGAAACAACATTTCGGAGCAAAGTCGCATCGAAAGTTATCTTAATTCCTACAGGGATATTATCGAGGATACTCTTTTCGGCGGGCATGTGCATACATTTCTGAAAAATTCGTCTGCTGCAGTGACAACCACAAACAGCGATTCGATCGACAATCTTATAAATAGCGGAATTTCGATAATGCTATTTTTCGGACATGGTTCATCAACAACTTTCGACCATGAAATTAAGGAGCCACAATTTTACTCCAATGATGGCAAATTCCCGTTTATGATTGGAAATTCGTGTTATGTAGGAGCAATCCATTCTACAACCAATACATTGAGCGACATCTGGATAAGGTCGCAAAAAGGTGCCATTGGTTTCATGTCATCGATGGACATGGGAAATACAAGTTACCTGAACACATACACGCTCGAATTGTACAGAAATTTTTCGTACAACAATTACAATCGTCCGATTGGTATTCAGATAAAAAGTACACTTAAGAATGTGCTTACCTATAGTTGGAGCACCAGCACCGAAATCACAAGCTACCAGATAACGCTGCAGGGCGACCCTGCAATAGTTGTCGGCCCTAACGAAAAGCCCGACCTGATGATTGACAATTCGTCGATAAGCCTTTCGCCACAGGAGATTACAACGGTGGTAGATAGCTTTGATGTAGTAGTTGACATAAAGAATTTTGGGCGTGCAGTTACCAATAATTTCCATTTGTACGTTGAGCGCACGCTTCCCGACGGCAATGAATCGCACTACGAAACCATTGTTGACGGTTGCTATTACCGCAAGACAGTGAGCGTAAGGATCCCAACCAATATCATCGATGGCACGGGAATGAATAGTATCCGCGTTTATGTTGACGGCATGAATGAGGTCGATGAGGTTTCGGAAACAAACAATTACGCTACTATGGACTTTATGATAAGGTCTAGCGATTTATTTCCAATCTATCCGTACGAATATGCCATCTATCCGCACGATACGGTATCGCTTGTGGCTTCTACTGGCGATCCGTTCCTTGGAGCAGTAACATATAGTTTCCAGATTGATACTACCGACAGGTTCAATAGTCCGTTGATGCGCGAAACTACAGTAAGTAGCGAAGGAGGAATCATAAAATGGAAGGTTCCGTTTACGCTGACAGAAAATACAGTCTATTACTGGCGAGTTTCGGCAATATCAAACGAAGGTCAGTATTCTTGGAAAGAATCATCGTTCATATACATCGATGGGGAGGAAGGCTGGTCGCAGGCGCACTATTACCAGTTTAAGAAGGACAAATTCAATTTTATTGAATACAACCCAAGCACGCAAGTTTTCTCATACACGCAGGGACAAAGGCAACTCAATTGCCACAACCGTGCTAATGTCGGTACCAGTACATTCAATGTAGTGCGCTGGACAATTGACAATGCAACCGGACAGCAGACAGGAGGCTATAGCAACTGCAACACAGGTTCGGCGATGGTTGTCGCTGTAATTGATCCGATGACATTGCTTGCATGGCAGTCTAACAGGCATAATTATGGACATAGAAACTATCCTAAGTGTTTTTCTGCTTCAACACCTCAGCCGTATTTTACATTCGACATAAACACATCTGCCCTTAACGGAATGATGAATCTTCTGAACGATGTTCCCAACGGATACTATATACTTATATATTCATGGCGAACCGTTGCTTTTTCATCTTTGCCAGAAAGCCTGAAACAGGCTTTGGAAAACCTTGGTTCTGTGCAGATTCGTACAGTTCCCAACAACAAGGCATACATTTTCTGTACATGCAAGGGCAATCCTTCGATACACAGGGAAATATTTGGCGACGACATCGACATGGATCCGCTTAACCTTGTTGTCGACTTCACATACGGATACGTTACAAGCACAGTTGTTGGACCGTCGATGCAGTGGAGATCGCTACAATGGCAACACGAGAGCGAAGAAGGTGACGAGTTGAAGCTTGAGGTTTACGGAATCCGTCCATCGGGCGAGGAGGAACTTGTAATTGATAGCATTGGAGCCGACTTCCCTTTGCTTTCGGCACTTGGGAATCTCATTGACTATCGCACATATCCTAAATTGCGGTTAAACCTTTTTACTCGCGATACGGTAAATCGCACTCCTCCGCAACTAAAGAAGTGGCAACTAAGATTCGATGGTGTTCCCGAAACAGCAATAGATCCCAAACTTGGGTATTTCTTCCATTCTGATACAATAGAGCGTGGCGACGAACTAGTCTTTGCAATTTCAACGCACAATGTCAGCAATAGCGACATGGACAGTCTGGTGGTAAAGTATTGGATTCGCGACAGCCATAATAACGAGACTCTAATCGACATACGCACCTTGCGTCCTCATCCGGCACACGACATCCTGTGCGATACCATACGCTACTCGACTCTCGGACTTTCTGGTCTTAACAGCATCTGGGTGGAATTCAATCCGATAAACGAAGCGACAGGAACTTATTATCAGCCAGAGCAATACCATTACAACAACATTGCATCAAAGTATTTTTACATAACAAACGACAAAACCAATCCTTTGCTCGAAGTAAGTTTCGATGGAAAATTCATAATGAATGGTGAAATAGTTTCGGCAAAGCCAGAAATTCTGATTTCTCTCAAGGATGAAAATAAATATCTAGCGCTTAATGACACCTCCTTGTTCGAGATGCACCTCACAAATCTGACCACAGGACAAGCAAAGCGAATAAGTTTTGGCATACAGGATAATCCTTTGGAAACCGTAGAGTGGGTTCCTGCCGAACTGCCCGACAACAGCTGCAAGATAATATATCGCCCGATATTCACCGAGGATGGAACATACAGGCTTCAGGTGCAGGCAAAGGATGCCACAGGAAACTTGTCGGGAGATAATAGCTATGTCATTGATTTCTGTATAATTACAAAATCAACAATTACCAATCTGATTAATTATCCTAATCCGTTTAGTTCGCAGACCAGATTTGTTTTCGAGCTTACAGGCAGCGAAATTCCAGATGAACTTGAAATAGAAATCTTTACGATTACAGGTAAGATTGTCAAGCGCATATATATGGAAGAACTTGGACCGATTACCATTGGTCGTAACATTACCGAATATGCCTGGGATGGTTGCGATACATACGGCGACAGGCTTGCAAACGGGGTTTACTTCTATACCGTCAAAGCAAAGATAAACGGTGAGGAAATCGAAAAGCGCGATGTCGGTACCGACAAGTATTTTAAGCGCGAAGTCGGAAAGATGTACATATTAAGGTAAAGAGGATTAACGATAATGGGCAAGTTTCTAGTTTCTAGATTTCTTGTTTCTGGTTGTCAGAAACATTGAAACGGGCGTAGCCACAGAAACCTGAAACGTAGAAACCGGCGTCGGTCTCTGTAAAGACGTGCCATGGCGCGTCTCTACAGAAACGCCGCAGGCATAGAAACGGGCTTTAGCCCATGAAACCTAGAAACGTTAAACGTTAAACAAGAAACGTGAAACGTGCTTCAGCCCCTGAAATTTTCAATTTTTTTCAATCGTAAATCGTTCTTCGTAAATCAATTTTTTTTCTTATTTTTGTCCGTTTTAACATTTGTGCAAATTGTAACACTAACATAATGAAGAATTTATATATGGAGTTTTCTACAAAAAACAGAGAAAATATGGGCAAAATCCACTCAAATTTCTTTGCTACAGCCTTTTGTGCAGCATTTTTATTTCTAATGTCGTTCTCTTCGTTTGGGCAAACGGTTACTACTATAGCCGTTGACGAAGGAGACCTGACTTCCACCTCGGCAGTCCTGAAAGGACATTTCGAGAACAACGAGGGAATGGCGGTTACAAGTTACGGTTTCAAGTACAGCGACAATGCAATGAGCCTTAGCAACGACTTGCCTGCCGATTATACGGGAGACCCGTTCTCGGCTACGCTTACTGGCCTTACTCCAGGCACCACATACTACTACAGAGCCTATGTATATACTGACGCTCAAGGTCAAATCAATGGTAGCGTGGAAAGTTTCACCACTCCCACTGGCAGTTCTAATCCCACCGCAGGTGGCAGTGTCAATTGGATAACCATAGGCGGTGGTCCTGGTAATAATACGAATTTGCCTGTCAACATCTACTACAAATATTCTCTCTCGCAGCAGATTTATACTCCCGCAGAAATAGGGCGTGCAGGAACCATCGAGCGCATCGCATTCTACAACAATACGGATAATATTGTTCGTACAATCGACTTGTATCTGTTTACTACCGACAGGCAATCTTTTACCAGCACAAACGATTGGGAAACTGTAAGTTCAAGCGACCGTGTGTTTTCGGGTGAAGTTACATTTTTATCTGGCGAGTGGACAATAATCCCACTTACTACTCCTTTTGAATACGATGGCATAAGCAACCTTATCGTTGTAACCGACGATAATACCGCGTATGACGCCACCACTCAGAGATTCCTTACATTCGAGGCTTCTGGTCAGTCCATATATGTCAACGGTGATGATACCGACTTCGACCCGACTGATCTTAGTAGCACTACCGCCATCGGCTTAGAGGACGTCAAGAACCAGATTAAACTTGGGTTTACCTCTACCAACCCGACTTTCGAATATGTTGACCTTGGTTTGCCGAGTGGCACCAAGTGGGCAACAATGAATATTGGTGCCGAAAGACCCGAAGATTTCGGAACTTATTTCGCTTGGGGCGAAACATCGCCTAAGACTGTATACGATTGGGAGAGTTATATATACGCCGATGGCGACAGCGACTCCGACCCGCAACTTACAAAATACTGCAATGATTCTGGATTAGGCATTACCGACGCCCTTACCGAATTGGAGACTGGTGACGATGCCGCTACCGCTATCTTGGGCAGCAACTGGAGAATGCCGACCTACGATGAAGTGATAGAATTGAGAGATTATTGCGAACATGTATTTACTACGCAAAACGGAGTAGCCGGCACTCTTGTTACAGGACCAAACAACCAATCCATTTTTATACCTGCTGCTGCAGGTCGCTACTACAATAATCTAATCTTGTCGGAGGGCACTGGTTCTTACTGGTCAAGTTCGCTCGACACGGATAATCCGAGCAATGCACAGGGTCTTTCCTTAGGATCTGACGGTTTCGGTATTATCACCTCCCATCGCTATTTTGGTCTTCCCATCCGTCCTGTATATGATCCGTCGCAAACCGCTGGAAATTTTACACCTGCAAGCCTTGAAGACTACGAATTTACTACAGGCACCGATGGAACCGCCTATTCGCCGTCATTAACACAACTCATACAGTCGGGACAGGACGACCAGGCATCCGAGTTGACAGAAATCGGCTTCACTTTTACATACGACGAGGTTGAATACACGCAGTTCTCGGCAAACTCAAACGGAAGAATGAGGCTGGGCAATGAAGTGATTACCGATGCATATAACAATCCGTTTACTCAGGATAATTACGAACAGAATACACCGGCCATAGTTGGTGTGGGCAGAGATTTGTCAACAGGTGCGGACGGCTATGTAAGCACAGGCTTGTACGGTTCTTCAGGCTCGTATATAAGGGTTGTTGAATTTTTGTTGGCTACGACTTCTGACGCTGCAAGTGACGAATATATAAAGTTCCAGGTTCAGTTGTTTGAGGCTACTGGCGAGGTAAGGATTGTGTATAGCGATTACGAAAACGCTCCGACCGCTTACCAGATAGGCATAGGAAATGCCGACGCAACCAAGTTCTGGTATGTTGACCCGAACAGCCATACCGCCGCGTATGCTACGGAAAGTACTGAAACATCGTATAGCGGTCATCCGGGAATTGGCAGGTATTATTCGTTTGCACCGCCAGTTCGGAATAACAATTCCAATACCACCGACCACGAATATGTTGACCTCGGACTGCCAAGCGGTACGTTGTGGGCAACAATGAATATTGGTGCCGAAACCCCCGAAGATTTCGGAAGTTATTTCGCTTGGGGCGAAACCTCGCCTAAGAGTTCATACAATTTGGAAAGTTATACTCACGCCAACGGCTACAGCGAGGACGACCCACAACTTACAAAATACTGCAATAATGCCTCATTAGGTTACAATGGCTTTACCGACGAACTTACCACATTGGAGGCTCGCGACGATGCCGCTACAGCCAACTGGGGCAGCAACTGGAGAATGCCGACCTTCGCCGAGGTAGAAGAATTGAGGGACTATTGCTCACACGAGTTTACTACGCAGAACGGAGTATCCGGCACTCTTGTTACAGGACCAAACAACAGGTCTATTTTTATCCCCGCAGCAGGAGGTCGCGTTTGGGAATCTTCCACGGATGAGGGGGAAGGCTCATACTGGGCAAATTCGCTCTCCACGAGCAGTCCGATAGACGCACAGGGTTTCCACTTCGAAGACAATACTACTTATGCTTTCACTGCGCACTCCGCTAGACGTTATTATGGTTACCCAATACGTCCTGTATATGCAACATCGCAGACCGCCAACAACCAAACCGGCACCTTTACCGATGACCGTGATGGCAGAACATACGCTACCGTTACTATCGGCGACCAGACTTGGATGGCAGAAAACCTGAGATACGACAACTCTGGAAGTATGACCGTTGCACAATCTGGCGAACAAAGCGAAACCGACCAATACCTTTATTATCCGAATGGTGATTCTCAAAATCTTGAAACCTACGGCTCACTCTACAAC
>JAEEGK010009819.1_pt1 | contig 22219 bp, 7 predicted proteins | sample 8958771 | NCBI WGS metagenome assembly JAEEGK01 (sample SAMN16246547, study PRJNA631951) | gut metagenome | biome: gut microbiome; feature: rumen; material: SC-attached | host: Bos | place: Iran: Karaj | collected 2018-10 | reverse complement strand
TTCTGCAATTTTCAAGAACGTGGCGACAAGGTACTTGCATGGGCGTTCGTCGCGACAGTCGCAGCCCATGTTGACTTTCGCCGGGTCGTCAAAAAGCTGGAGCCCGCTTTTACTCATCAAGAGTTCGAGTGACGGGCTCAATGCCTTGTTGTTTAAGGCCAAAAGTTCCGCGGGTTGCTGCTTCAAAAAGCTCACGAAGATTTCGGAAGATTCTTTTGAAAATTTTGGGAAGACGATGTAATTGTTGTGCAGTCCGCCATTCGGACCTTTCACCACGGAAATCACGCGGTTATCGACGATATCGACGCTTGTCACCTGGCCACGTGCGGCGAATTTGAGCCCCTGCAAAATAGCCTGCTCGCTTGCCGTCGCAAGAATCGAGCAAAGCCACTTGTTTGCCCACCAAGTCTTACCATAACTTCCAAAATCCATGAGCGCAAATATAGTAAAAAGTGCTCAAATGAACAAATGAAACGGCCGCAAGTTGGACCCAGTCTTTTGCTACTTTCGTTTTTTTAGGCTTTTTTTTTCGCTTAGAACGTATTGTCTGTCTCCTTGATTTATTTGTATTATTGCTGTATGAAGTTTTTGTTCCCGTTGCTTGCTTTGCTCTTGACTGGCTGCGTACTGCCGAGTCACATTATACGCGTCAACGAATCTTTACCTAAAGATGCCCCCATCGAACAGCAATCGGTTGTTGCTTATAGATACGCGACTTCGGATTCGTGTTTGGAAAAAGACTGCGGTAACGATATACGTGTAATAAATCCTCCTACGATCCGTTATGATGGAACGCGGCGTCAGATCGAAATTAATCGAATGGGAAGATTTCCGTGCGACCCCAAGTTGCCTGACGGTTCTCAATCCGTCATTTGGTATAAGGACAACATTCCGTATAAAACTTTAAAGATGTTCTGTGACGATGCTTCGCAAAAGTTCAGGGCTGTCCTTTACGAAGGCGAAAAACAAGTTCGTGAAATCCAGGTAGAAGGTGTGATTATTGATTTATGATGAATTTTTTATGGTTCATTTTGATGATGGCACTTGTTGCCTGCGCACCGATGCGGGACTTTGATGCAGAATTAGATCGTGATCTTATTCATATCGAAAATTCGAGTGCCGTTCGTGTTCGTGGTGACCTTCCAGATGATATTTTGTTTGAAGAATTTCAAGCGGTCGTCTATCGCAGCGATTCCGTTAAAAATCATATTCCTTATAAATTAAATATAGGTTTTGGATGGGGAAATGTCGGTACCTCTGGATTCAAAGTTTTTGATATTGCCTTTGACGAAAATGATCAAGCCAACGAAATCGTTTTTTACAGGAATGGCGTTCCTTACCAAACTGTAAATATCGAATATGCAACGAAGGGTGGATATGTTCTTGGAGTTAAAGCTTTTTTGAATAAAGAAAAAGAACTGTGTGTCGCCAATCATTCAAATTATAATTCTAGCGAAAGATGGAACATCCACCTTCCTGGATCGCATCCTGGTTTTTTGTTTTACTATCCAGTATATGCGAGCGATCCTGATTGTAAAAAAGTTCGCGATGAACATTCTGGCATCTATTTGCAACACCATTATAGCGATGTTATTCATGAAAAATACAACAAGTAATCTTTTGAACTGCAAAAAAACGAATCGGCTGTAGTAAGCCGTTTGCTTGTTTTTTTATATTTCTTTCCGGTTGTCTATTTTTCTTTGGGTACGATTATCAAACAGTTTCTTAAAAATCCGTTTATATTGATTACGTTTGTGGCACTCTTGCTGCAAACGGCCATGCTTGTCTTGTTTTACGCCTTGCCGGATCCGCTAGGACTTTCGATGTCCGAAATGTTTGCGGGCAAGACCATTTGGCAAATTTTCATGGCGTATGGCGCAATTCTCGTGATGTCTTCCATCTTCACGTTCTTGAAAAGCCCTCGGGCGCTTGCCGTTTTTTACGTCGTTTACTTTTTCTTCGCGATTGCCGATTACGAAATTTTCCGTTTCAACCATCAACGCCTTTCGTATTCGTTTATACGAACCTATTTCCATGTTTCAAATATTACGGATGCGACTACGGTCTCGACGCTCGGTGGCGATGGAGTAGGGACGGTTCTCTGGCTTGGGCTTGTGTTCCTGATTTTGGCAGGGGGCATTGCGTTTTGCATCACTTACTCGATGCGTCAAAAGCGCATGACGATGATGGATGTCGCCATTGCACAGAAGCCGAACAAGAAAATCGCAGTCACGATGCTTTCATCTGGTGCAATCCTTTCGTTGATTCCCTTGCTTCTGTTCCTTGTGGGGGCCCGTGGCGTTACGACAGTTCCTATAATCAAAACGCAAATCGACTGGCGCTTTACGCTCGGGAAATACACGCTGACGGCACCGGTTTTGCATATCGCCGGACTTGAAACTTTTGAATTTATGCGTGACGGTTACGCCATTACCGATGAACTTATTCATGACTTGGACGCTTTCTTGCCAGCCGATTTCGCAGGTGCTCGCTTGGACAAAAATTATCCAGGATACCGTAATGCTTCGCAGCATGAATACAAAGCGACGAGACCGTACAACATCGTCTTTATATTCGGTGAATCCTACAAAGGCCGCGTGCTGAACAAAATGCTCGAAGGCGATACGTCGATTGCGCCGAACTTGTGGAAAATGGCAAATGTGGGCGGACTTTGGTTCAAGAATGCGTTCAGCGGGAGCTACCCGACCGTTCGTGGCACGACCTCGACGTATCTCGGTTTCCCGTCGCACCCGAACCGAGACGTTCCCGCGTTTTATGCTTCGAACCATTTCAAGGGCTTCCAGGAATATCTGACAAATTATCACCGTGCGTACATGACCGTTTCAAATCCGGTTTTTGACCATACGTTGCCTTTCGTGGAACGCTTTTATGGCGACAACTGGCGCGTTATCGAAGACCCGAAAATTCCTGGAACGTCGGACAGCCTCGGGATGGACCTTGCAATCGAAATGCTCAAGACGATGCCAGCCGATAGCGCCTGGTTCCTTGCGGCAAATACGATTGCGACGCACATTCCGTTTTACGGTTACCCGGACAGCTATGCGCCAAAGCCAGAAGACGCGATGGTGCGTTTCAAGAACGCGCTCCGCTACACGGATGAGCAGATGGGACGCTTTTTCGAGGCGCTCTACGCAAGGCCCGACTTTGACCGTACCGTTGTCGTGATTCTCGGGGACCACGATACTCCTGTCGATTCCATTGATTACAAAGTGCCGCAACCGCTTGGTGTTTCGGCTGCACAGATTTTCATGGGCATATTCTCTGCGGATACGAATCTTTTCAAGGGTCTTGAAATCCGTGAAGATGTGGCGTCTCAACTGGATATCGGCCCTACGATTTTCGATTTGGCACAAGTCCGCGCTCCGAGTCATTTTTGGGGTTATGATTTGCTTTCCGAAAAACGCCTGGCAGAACAGCCTGCGCTATTTTACACGCAGAACGCCTACTACCTAGGCTTCCGCGATTCAGTGCTCACGGGCGGGCTCGAATCCGACGAAATCTATAAGGGCAAGGGCGAAACGTATGTGCCCGTTTCGGATTCCCTGTCGCTTTATTGGAAGTCGCGCGCCGTTGGGGCTAGTAAATTATTGCGTTCCCTCCTCCGCAACGACAACATGCAGCCCAATTAGTCGCAGTTTTTTGCCGTTCGTCGGTTTTTGCCGACGGTTTCATTTATGGATTGTGGGGATATTTTTATATTTCCACACATGAATACGAAAAAATCGTTTGCTGAAAAATTTTCACAGTGGTATATCCCGCTTATTTGTAAACACAAGTACAAGGCGCTTGTTTTCTATTTTCTCCTTGCGCTTCTTCTCGCGTTCCCGATTCTCGTAAAGCCGGGATTGAAACTGGATGCCGACCTTTCGCACCTCTTGCCTCAAGATACGCCGAGCGTCAAGGCGCTTGAAGAATCGTATGAGCGTTTTGGCAGTACCGACCGATTCATGATCGCCATCCAGAGCGAAAGCGTTGAACTCGCGGCCGCTTTGCAGGATTCCATCAGCGATTATATTCACAAGAATTGGCAGGGTGATTTTGTCTCGACGCAGGTCGATAACGATAACCAGTTCTTCAAGGACAACGCACTTTTATACCTCCCGGTCAAGCATCTCGAAAAAATTCGCGATAATTTGGAAGATTTGCAGCTTGAAATTGGCCGCAAAAATGGCCCGCTCGTCGTCGACTTGCTGGGGGATGATTCCGGCAATTCTACGGACTCGGCAAACGGCGAAAAATCGTCGAAAAAGGAACGTGTCTGGTTCGATGCCAATTTGCCGATGGAACTTGGGCTCCCCGAAGAAGCCGTGAGCGCGTTCGATGCGTTCTTTAAAAAAGATACTCCGGTCGATACCGTTAACGGAAAGAAGGAATGGAATCCGAAAGCATATCTGCCGGATAGCTTGAGGAACCGCCTGATTGGTAGCCCGGAACCCGATAGCACGGGTAAAATTCTCTTTAACGCGGTCGTGAACGCAAAGCTGATCAAGCCCTCGACCGACTATGAATTTGTTACGAAAATTCTGGCGAAGACCGACGACCTCCTGAAATATTTCCGCAGCAAGAACTACCCGGTGCCCACCCGCTTTACCGTTGAAGGAACCTATGAAGGATTGAAAGAGGTGGACGAAGTCGCTAACGACAGTATTTTCTCGTTCGGCATCAGCCTTGTGCTCATCTTCCTCTTGACGGCGTTCTTCTTCAGGAGCGTGAAAGGCCCGATTCTCGTGACCGGTTCCGTGCTTTACGCATGCCTCCCGACGCTTGCGTTTACGGCGCTGTTCTACGGCAAACTGAATCCGTTTACGGTGTTCGTGGCGTCGATTATTTTGGGAATCGGCATTGACTATTCCATCCATATTTTGGGAAACGCGCAAAAGCTGCTCCGCAAGTACGATTCGCTGGAGGCCGTGCTCGAAGAAACGCAACGCAAGATGCTCAAGCCGTTCATCTTGGCTAGCTTCACGACGATTGCCGCGTTCCTCACGCTCCTGGTCGCGCATTTCCGCGGATTCTATGAATTCGGAATTGTCGCCTCGATGGGCGTGCTCTTCAGTATGATGACATCGGTGCTCGTGTTGCCGGTATTTGTCGCTTGCATGGGCGGCATTCCGCCTGCACCGCAAAAGTCGCTCTTGCCCGATTCCTGGAGCGAACAACGCATATTCAGTTTCTTCAAGCATGTGGCGCTTGTCGGATTTGCCCTCGGGGCGGTTGCCTTGTGGTATGCTCCGCATGTCGATTTTGAACACAACCTGAAGAACTTGCGCCGAGTCCATACGGACAAGGTCATCCCCGCTGCCGAAAAGAAAATTTCGACCAAGGTGACGCGTGCGACGAACCGTGCGGTGACATCGACGCCTGCCGCCGTGATGGGGTCCAAGCCCGAACAGCTCGACAAACTTTACGACACCTTGATGGTCCGTCTCCACGACGAAAAAGATCCGCTCCTTGGCAGCTTCCTTACGCTCAAGAGCTTTGTGCCGCCCGCGGATTCGCAGGAAAAACGTCTGGAAGTCATCGAAGAAATCCGTGATCTGGTCGAAGCCAGAGTCTTTGACAAAGCCGAAGGGGAGGATTCCTCCAACGTAGCGACGCTCCGTAAACTGGCCCAGGTCGAAAATCCCTTTACCGCCGAGGATGTCCCCGCTTGGACGCTCGACCTGTTGCGCGAAAAGGACGGCACCTACGGTAAGATTGGATTTATCTACGGCGACTTCCCGAGCTGGGACGCCCATGCGCTCCACCGTTTCCAGGAACGCTATGGCAACTGGAACTTTGATGGCGAACGCCTGCGCACGTTCTCTTCGCAGTTCATCCTTTCGGACGTGATTGAATCGGTGAAGGCGGACAGCTTTAACCTCGCGTCGGTTATCGTGCTCGTCATTTTCCTGACGTTGATTGTCTCGTTCCGCAAGCCGTCGATGTTCTTGGCGGGAGGCGTTTCGTTTGGCATGGGCGCGCTTTTGACGCTTGGACTTTTGGGAGCCCTGACATATTACTTTGAATTTGGAAAAATCAGTATCTACAACGTTATCGTGATTCCGATGACGCTTGGCATAGGCATCGATGCGACAATACACTTTATCACTTCCTGGTGCTCCAAGTCTAATCCGGGAATGAATCTTCGCCAGCTTTTCGATACGACGGGACGTAACGTGATGGCGAGCTCCACGACGACGATTGCAGGCTTTGTCGGGTTCCTCTTCACGACGCACCGCGGCTTGCAGGGCATTGGCCACCTTGCCTGCATCGGAATTTTCATGTTCCTCGTGACGAGCGTCGTTTTCTCGATGTTCCTTTGCGGCTCCTGGCTCAAGAAAAGGGATGATGACAAATAAGGATGAATTATGAGTAAAATCAACACAATTGTCGTTGCCGGTGGAACACATGGCAACGAACGCACGGGCGTGAGCCTGGTCGAAAAGTGGAAGGCTCATCCTGAATGTTATGACAAACTTTGCCCAAGCGCAAACGTTGAACTGGTCCTTTGCAATCCCGAGGCAGTGCGACTCAACCGCCGTTACCGCGACTTTGACTTGAATCGTGCGTTTTCGCAGACCTGCCTGGACATGACCGTGGAACCCGCACCGTTTGAGTTCCGCCGGGCGCGCGAACTCAATAAAATTTATGGCCCGAAGGGCGCAAATACGCGGACCGACCTGATTCTGGACGTGCACAACACGGGCGCGAACATGGGACTTTGTTTGATCCTTTCGGCGCGAGACCCGTTTACGATGAGAGCATCTGCCGTGTTGACGCAGGAATTTGAGGATGCCTGGATTTACTACCAGCCCGAGGAACGCTCTGCATCGCCGTATTTTGGAACTGTCGCGAAAGCTGACGTGTGCATCGAAATTGGCCCGCAACAGCACGGGACGCTGAACGCCGCCATATTCGAACGCTCCGAAAAACTCGTGAAACGTTATCTGGAACTTGCGGACGAATGGAACCGTGGCGAACTGCAAAAACGCGCGCCGATTCAAGTTGACGTTTATACGCAACTGCGGGACTTGGGTTACCCGAAGCCGCAAGGCGGAGGCTCCATCCAGGCGATGATCCATCCGGAATTGGACGGTCGCGATTACCGGGAACTCAAGAAGGGCGACAAACTCTTCCGCACGTTCGACGGCAAGGACATCCTATTCGAAGGTGAACCCGACGGACGCCCCGTCTATCCGATCTTCATCAACGAACCCGCGTATTACGAAAAAGACATCGCCATGAGTTTGACTCTGAAGACTGTAGAAATGTGGTAGGCTTAGACGAAAGAACGCCCTTCTCCCCATACGCGGATCATGACCACATAAGTGCTAAAGCACAAGTGGTCAAAGAGGGCTACAGACGAGAGACGAAAGAAAAACGCCGTGGCGAGCGTCGCACGTCGTCATCCTGGAGGCAGGTATGGGGTATGGGCACGGGCCTTTCAGCCCTTTGGGGTATGGGCTCTTGTAGTAAGCAACGTCTGGCCGTTGATCGTCATCCTGAGGGGTTCACCCCGAAGGATCCAGAAACGCTCCGCTTGTCGTCATCCTGAGCTACGCGAAGGATCCAGTGATGTATCGTCTTGAATTGCATATACTTTTCTAAATTTAGTCCGAAAAAATAGAGGTCACAATGGCAGAAGAAGATGAACTGAAAACCATCACGGGCGAAGAAAGCCTTGGCAACTTTATGGAACTCGTGCAGAAGTTGAAAGCGGAACCTTGGACATCCCGCTTGAACGACATCCTTGACTCCTTCGAGGACTTCTTGACGATTCGCCCCGAACCGCCCCAGTCTTGGCAGGACAACTACGCCGCCAGCGGTAAAAAGTTCGACTATTACCAAATCGTCTTGCCCGAAGATTTTCAGGACCCCTACGAAGACGACCTCGGAAACATCAACCGCCTGCGCGGAGAATTTGCCCGCGTGCCGAGCACGATGGCGCTCGAACACGAACTCATCAGCCGAAATTACTTTATCTTTGAAAACGGCCATGCCGAACCGATCCCTGCGCCGCGCCCCATCCTCATGCTCGAAAGCAAGGACCGCGAAGACGACGAGGAACCGCAAGAAGGCGACATCACCTGGGACTGTTGCATATCAATCTTTGCAGACGGCAGCTATATAGCCTACAATCTCGACCACGATGACGACGAAGAACTCGGCGAAGACTTCAAAGTCGTTTTCGATAAGCATATCAAGACGCTCTCGAAACTGCAACTCGTAATCCCCGTGGAAGGCCGCGACTACGGAATCCTCCGCAGCGATGCGTAAGGGCTTATCGCGCGCTTGTCATCCTGAGCATCGCGAAGGATCCAGTCAAATCTAGAGTTTAAGAATCGTCATTCTCGCGAATGTCGATGGTCAAAAGCGAATTTTAATGGAACAATTCGAAACAGAAATCTATCTGCGCTACAAGCAGATAATTGAGCGTGATTGTCATTCCTCTTCGAGGCATGACTTGTTCGCCTCGGATATAGAAACATGCAAGCATGTTTCTGCATCTCTCGGCTCCTGCGTCATTCCCGGCTCCGGCCGGGAATCTCCAGTTTCTCGCAAAACTGAATTGTCATCCTGGAGGGCACAGCCCGATAGGATCCAAAACGTTTCCAGTGCAGCCCCCCAAAGCGTTCCCATGTCGGACTTACTCGACCGTTACGACGCTTTCTGCTTTGACGGATACGGCACGCTCTACAACCGCGGTAGTTTTGTATATCCCGGCGCCATGGAATGGTTCCAGATGCTCCGCCGTGCAAAAAAGCAAATCCGCCTGGTGACAAACGCCGCCTCCGACATCGACGAAGTCCTGGCACGCGATGCGGACAAGCGCGGCTTTGACTTTTCGACGGAAGAAACCATCTCGTCGGGGAGCCTGTTGCACGACCTCGTGAAGCAATTGCGCTTGGGAACCTCGGAAAATGCGGATGCCGGAACCATGAACTGGAGCACCGCACATGCCGGAACGGACGCTCTTCGTCCATTGCGTAAAGTGAACGAAGTCTATTACATTGGCCGGGAAACCGGCAAGCACGTACTTGAAGCCTGCGGAATCAAAGCCGTTGCGATGGACGCGGAACCCGCCGAGCCGATCGTCGCCGTATCCTCCGCGAAAGACACACCGGAAACATTTGCTCAAGCCGTCAAAATTTTACGCCGCCCCGGGGCGCTGCTCCTCGTGCTCAATTCCGATGCCTGGGCGCCCAAAATCCCGGACGAAAACGGCGTCACCCAGCGTGAACCCGTCTCGGGCGCACTCTCCGAACGGTTACGCCGCGCCTCCATCTGCGAAAATAACGGTGGCCGAGGCGCCGAAACATATTATTTAGGCAAACCATTCCCGCAAATATGGGAACGCGTCAAGACGTCATTGCCTCCAAACGCCCGCGTGCTGATGATCGGCGACACCCTCGGAACCGACATATTCGGTGCAAAACTCGCCGGATTCGACACCGCCCTCGTCATTGGCCGCAACGTCCCCGCCACCGAACTCGCTGCCGACGAAACCGCCCTCGGAATTAGGCCGGACTACTACCTGGAAGCATAAGTCGAAGAGAAAACATTTCGGGGCTCCCTGTAAGTTTTTTAATTATCGGAACTGTTCGTTCCGTTGCCGTATCGTGTGTGTACAAACTGTTAATTAGTTGTGACAAACTATAGGTTTGACCTGCGTATTTTCTTTGTAATTTCTGACAAATCAACGCTATTTTGTACTGTAAACTATTATTGACAAAATGTTTAAAAAAAGAACGATGTATGTAAATTTTAGTATTATGTAATCTTTTTTTATAAATTTTTTCTATTTTGTTCAGCGGTGTATGTGTTAGGAATAATTTGGAGAACGAGTTGTGAAAAAAATATTGCCTAGCAGTATATCCCTGCCGTCTTTTAGGCTGTTGACACTGAAGCGAATTATTCGCAAACTGTTGTCTTGGAACATGAGTCCCTCGACCAGTCAATCTCTGAACATTGCTTTTCATACAAAAAATCAAGACCTTTGGTTTTTGTCCCTTGCGTAAGGGGCTTTTTTCCCTTTGCAATTCCTAACCCAAAAAGTTTAAACAAAACATCAGGCTGTCCAAAGCCACTCATCAGGAGTTATCATGTCCAAGAAGAACAACAAAAACAACAAGAACAACAAGAAAAAGTCCACCCGCAAGAACTACAAGATCGAGTCGCTTGAACCTCGCCTGATGATGGATGCCGTGGTGGATGGATGGGTTGAAGAAGCGAATCTAGTTTATGATTCTTCTAATGGCGCTACTAATGACAATTTAAAAATTCTTAAGAACTCTACCTCGAGTGCTTGGACGAATTCTTTTGTAGAAACAGTACAACATAAAGATACTACTAAGGATGAATATGAACAGTGTAAAGTTTCTGATGTAATTAAAGCAGGTAACTTTGACGAAGCTTTTAAAACAGCAAGAGAAACTATAAAACAAGATTTTCAAGACGCTCTAATTGAAGCGATTGAAGATAAGTTAGTTGCAAATGGCGTAAGTTTTTCGAATAAAGTGAGTATTGAATGTCAAAAACCAAAATATAACGGTTTATTTCTTTCTGGTATAGTTACAAATCCAACTAAATTTTCGAAGTTGAAAAATATTGTATTAAAAACGATGGTTGGAAATGAAGTTAAATCAGCAGATTGGCCTAATGTTCGTGATTTGTTCGTTTCTGATATGTCTGGTTGGATGCCGGCTAATTTTAAAACAAACTTTGATAATTTTGTAAATGAAGTAAAGAAAAATTGTGATTTAAATGATCCTTCTACTTCAACTATTTCAGCTATAGAAATTTTGGATAAATGGACTACGACTCATCCTGGATATACTGTCCAATTGAGTGGTACGAACGATGGTCTTTCTTTTGGAATAACGAAGAACCTCTTTGCTAGTGTAAATCCATTAGACACGTTTCGTACTGATATAACAGATTTCTCGGGCGTCTCCGTCAATTTGGGACTTATAGATACTAATAACGTAAGTTTTTCTGGACAGATGCACGTTGAATTTGATGGAGCAGATGCTAGCTTAGAACGCAACGAAATTGATTCGATGTCCGTAAATACGTATTTCCGCGAATTAAATGATACTCCAGTAGATAAAAATACAAATTTTGGTTTTGGAACTATGACGGATCCGAGTGAATCTCGGACGACGGCTAACGGCAAGGCTTTGGCGTTGACCTCATCGGGGACTGGCCTTTATACGGCTGGTGTCGATTCTAATGGGGATGCTACACATTTCGGTGACTTGTATTTTGATGTTGATTCATTTACCGATTTAAATTCTATAAATCCCTCAACCTTTATAAATAAATCGATAAGATATTTTTATGACAGTTCCAATAAAAAATGGGATTGGCTTGATGGTAGTGGAAACATTGCTAATGATATAACTAAACTAGAAAATTTCCGCATTGGTCCTGTCATGCAGAAATTGTCGAATTTGTCATACTGGCTGCATGAAAATTCGACGGTTACCCCAAGTAACCCGAAACCTTTACTTGCCGATGATTTCGGTGGATTACTGGCTCAGAATGTGTCTGAAATAGCGCAGTTATCTTCTTTGTTAGATTGTGTCCTGTCCAGTACTCCCCGAACATTGCAGGATCTTGTAAAAATTATTAATACAGGAACTACTCCGGCTTTACCTGGGTTATATAATAATCATACGCAGAGAAATTTATCAATTAATGGTAATGATTTGATTCTTCATTTTGAGTTGAATGGGAATGATATATCGAGAAATGTTTCCCTCCTCACACAAAAACTGAAGGACCTTGGTTTTGAAGTTATAGAAACTTATGACCTTCAATTAGATGTTACAGAGCGTACGCTTAAATTTGATTTGGTCGTTCCGTTGGATGGATCGTTGGATATTGATGTAGGTGATAAACTAGTCTATGATCCTAAAGTTACTCCGATTAATTTCGGTGTCTTGGACGATATAGAACCTACTGGCTTGGGAAATGTTGTTGGTGCGGCATATGTGACGGCTGATACGGATGTAAGCTACTTAGATTTGGATACATATTATTCTGTTTCTGTAGCTAAGTTGAAACCTAGCGCAGGGGGATCATCGGTCAATGTAAAATTTGATTTTTTAACTTATTCCATACAAATAAGTGTTGATGTTAACGATAGTGCTAACGATATTAAAAATAAAATTGAAAAGGATTCTGTCTGGAATAGCATTAAGAACTTTGTTGAAATAGAACTGCATGAGGATAAGTCTGTAAGTCCTTCTGATGAATATTTGTTATTTATTTTGAAAAAAAGCCTTACTACGATGAACTGTTCCCTCACAGCGAATCCAGCTGTAAATATTGGAACTCAAATAAATCCGATTGATTGTGTTCGCTACTACGAAATTCTTTCTGATGATTTTTTCAGCGAAGATGCCGTAGATTGTATCTACTATGATTTGAATCAGTCGTTCATTTCTCCTTCGGGCAGGTTTTACGTTGATTTTGAGTATAATGGTGAACGAATAACATCAGAATTTACATATGTAGATGAAGATGAGTGTCTTGATGGAATTGTTGCCCTAATAGCTGAAAATGAAGGAATTAAAAATGATAAGATTCGTGTAAAAATAATCAAACAAAAAGCGGGTTTATATAAACTAGTCTTCTTGAAAAAATATGAATACAATCCTTCAGAAGATCGCATTGCATTTTTGAATAGAATACATGGTTGCATAAATAGATTATATATACGAAATACAACTAATCCTGCTGCTCCTATTGTTTTGAGTTATAAATACGGATACCTCTATACATCCAACATGTTGCCGGTTGATTGTAGTTCTTGGTTTTCTACAACAACAAGTTCAAAATATCTTACAATAACATTAGATAATTCTGGGCCTAGTGTACTATTGCAATTTAATCAGAATGATTTAGAAAATGCAAATTCCTTAGATGATATTGTTAAAATAATTAATGATAAGATTGAAACTTCAAGTTGGAATGATAAAGTTATCTGTGAAACCCGTAAAGGCAAAATAACATTTAGAGTTGTAGATTATAAGAATTATTCAAGTGTAAGTGTTAGCGGATCTTTATATGATGATTTAGGCTTTGATTCTACATTGACATCGGCTACTTCTCATCCGGGCTCCAATCAGTGTCTAGAAATTCAGCTAAATAAACGTGAGAATAATTCCAAACTTACAGCTAAGATAACGTTAAACTCTATTGATAACACTTCTACGGTACAAGATGTTATTACAGCGATTGAAACCCAATGTAAAGCGATTAAGTTTGATGCATCAAGTGGCCGTCTTATCGGCGATAATGGCTACGACATAGAATATATCAAGAATCTTAATGATTGCACTATTGGTTCTGTGCTTGGTATTGTTGGCGAGGCAAAAGACGGCTGTGTCTTTAGAGTCTCAGGCGTCAATAAGACAAGAGCTGAAAATAATATTAGAATTGAAAATCTTGAATTGAACGCCAAATATTCAGTAAGCGGATACCCTTATATTAATGCAAATTTAGGTAATATCAATTCTCAATTTTATTGTACGGATGCAAATAACCAGTATGCAGCTGGTAGTTTCGGAACTAGTGGAGGACCTTATCGATTGCCACTTCTTTTTGAACATCAAATGACCTTTAAAATGAATAAAGGTTTAGCAGATAGTGGTGTTGTTTCTCGTCCGAAATTGATGGAGCTTGTTGATGCTAAATTACGTTCGCTGGTTGAAAAATATGATTACGATAGCACTAAAGACTGCTACTTTAAGGACCTGCGTGATGCCATAGTAAATGCTTCTTCTTATGGTTCCACTGTAAAAGACATTCTTAATTTGAAAAACTTGATAAATGACGTTTCCAATAGATTGAAAGAATTTATCGACGTGATTAACTCGTTCGATTTATTAAAAGAATACTTTGATTTGGCTGTAATTAATGGCTTGGATACCTTTAAATCTAACGCAGAGCTTATTGTTAAAGATTCGGATGTGAAGATTTTCTTAGAAAATCCATCTCCAGCTATTGTTGAGGTTCAGAATCTTTTTAATGCTGTAAATCGTAACGGATTACTCAATCTTTTGTCTAGTATAGACGGCTTGTATAAAGGGCTTCAATCAACTATTTCTCTTGATATAGCCACTGCAAAAGCTAATGCGATGAATGAATTGTCCAGTACAAACTGTGATGTGTCATTCGAATATACATCGACGCCTATTTCAACTACATTCGCTGCGTCTGCATCTGCAACCTCATCACAACCAATCATTATCGTAAATAGGGCAGGTGTTTTAGCAGAAGCTTTTATTTTGACAGATTTAGCTGGTGAGCAAAAGATAAATGATTGGAATTCCAGTATTGTTACTATTAATAATTCTATATCGGGAGGGGTGACCGATGCTTTTGCTTTTGTTCAGGATTCATCGTTCCCGACTGTGCGGGCTTTGCATGAAGATGATATAGAAATTTTAAAGCAGCTAAATAATAGTACAATATTTGAGAAAATTGCTAGTAAATTAGATGATCTTTTCAATGATTTTACAGGTTCTGATGTTTCGAATAAAATTTTGCCGATTTTAGGTCGTAGTTTTAGTGATATTTGCGGAGCTTCCGCTGCTGTTAAGGAAATTCAGAATTTCTTCAGCAAAAATCAGAGTGCAACCCTACAAGATATGGTAGGTGCATTAAAAGAAATTGGTGTGGACTTGAGTTTTTTAGCTATTATACCGAAAACATCAGATACAGGTACTCCGATTTATGGTGAAGGTACAATATTCATAAATCTATCGAAGCTGCTGAACGTGGTTTCACAAAAAATTCAGCTTGATAAAATTCTTGATGTTGCTGGCCTTCACCTAGGTGGATCTCTAGAAGCTTATTTGAATATTGTTGCTAGCATTAACTTGAATATAGAAATCGGATATGGATATAAAGTAAATACGTCTACCGGTGAAAAAGAACTTGAGTTAGGTAATCCTGTATTTAAAAGTGGTACTTATAAGGATAAAGATGGTAAGGATGTTGTTGATGAATCTAATAACCCGTTGACAGCTTTATTCCATGCTGAAGTTTCTCTTAGTGTACCGTCTGCCTCCGCTGATTTGAACGTGAATGTCAAAAATTTTCAATCTCCTAGAATGAAAATTGTGGATGATGGCAAAGTCTTAAAATTCAGTGCATCATGTAATATTGGTATACTTGACTCTGACGACAAAAAGATCGAAATAAATTCAATGAGTGTTGATGAATTTAATGGTGGACTGGGTGTCGAAATGAATGGAACGAGACTCGGTTCAATTGAATTCGGTATAAAAGGCGGACCTGTTGATGTCATGAGTTTGCCTGAAATTAAACCGACCTTGGTTGTTCAGAATTCTCTTATGGAACTTCTTCGAGATGATGAAGAAAATGTTCCTGATGGTGTATCCGGTAAAGAGCCCACTACAGGTTTTTTTGTAAATGTTTCTTTCTTGGATGGTGATTCTTTTGATGTATTTAGTTTATTCGAAAAACTTCGCTTGGTGACAGACGGGCTTTCGGAGTCGCTTCGTAAGATACAGAGTGGTATCAATAAACAGGTGCTTTCCAAGACGATGCGAGATATGCCGTTTATCGGGGATAAAATCGTCAGTGTTGCTGACAGTATTACGCGTTTAGATAGCGATTTTATTGAACCGTTCCGCAATTTTGTTTATAATGCAAAAGGCATGACAGCAGAATCTGTTACGGAAAAGCTCTATTTGATGTTGAATAAATCTGGGTTGTTGAAACCAGTTGTTGATGCGGATTGGGCTAGTATAGATTTTGATAGAGATTATAATGGAATAAAATATTGTATTGAACAAGAAGATGGTCATGATAAAAAAGTTTGTTGGCATATTCAATTGGGCGGTACGTATTCCTTGGATCCGAATGCGGACTTTGATTTAGGATTTCCTGGGCTTGGATTGCGTGCTGAAGGTGGCATGAAAATAGAATTGGAGTGGACGCTGAATATCGGTTTTGGTGTAGATCAGAATACTGGCGCATTCCTGCTGTTTAATCAGGGCGATGATTTTACAATTGAAGTAAATGTTTTAAACCGGAACACGCAAGTTAAAGGTTCTTTGGGCTTTTTGGAGATGGAGGCTAAATTTAATCCAAGATTTATAAATAATCCAAGGCCTAGTAATCCTAGTGATCCTAATTCACCTAGTGAATCTATCTTTTGGACCACTTTGGGTGTCGATGTGAATAATGGTAAAAACGAAGAAATCAGTGTTAGCAGTCTTGGATCGGGCCTGTCGGTAGAAGGAAATTTCAACGCTGAGTTTAATACTTACTTAGGGTTGACGCTTACTGCGGGTGAAATGTTCCCGAGTATCACGTCTAATTTTGCTTTTGAATGGGCTATAGGCATAAAGCGAAATAAACAAAAAGTTACTGAACCTGGCATTCAATACATGGCTTTTGAAGATTTGAATCTTAATGCAGGTAAGTTTATTGATAATATGTTCGGTGGTATCTTCAATAAAGTGAAAAAAGTCTTGGAACCGATCCAGCCGCTTATTGATTTCTTGCAATCTGAAATTCCGGTGCTGAATAAACTCCCCGCCGGTGCTGTTCACATTACGGTACTTGATTTAATTAAGCAATTTGGCAAAGGCAAGATGAACTTCGGGTTCCTCGATGATATTATCCAGTTGAACCAGATTGTGAAAATGTTTGGTAATCACAGTGGGGCTAACGCTATTGTGTTGGATTTGCCTAACTTGGTACTATTTGATAACAAAATGTCGAATTATGAATCAAGTTCCGTAACAAGTCGTAATACTATAAATAAGTCAAGCCGCAATTTCTTGAACGGTTTTGGCAAAAATATTGATGAATACATTAAAAATTTGATGGACACGTTCTCCCTTAAAAAATCAGGGAAAACTGAAACCGTGTTGGAATCTTTTACTGACAGTTTGCCATCTACTTATAATAAGTTGTCCGCAGAATTCGCAAAAGGTGGTCTTTCAGTAGAAGCACGACTGGACTTGAAACAGGCCGGTCCTATTAGCACGGATCCGTATGGTTGGCAGTTCCCGCTTATTCAGGACCCGATTCGTCAAGTGGTTGGCCTTTTGATGGGGCGTCCGGCTGATCTTGTGACCTACCACATGCATCCGTTGGAGTTTAACTTCAATTGGGCGAATTCCTACCCGATTGTTGGCCCGCTTTGTGCCGATATCGGTTTTAATTTCGGTGTCTGCTTCGATTTGAAGTTCGGTTACGATACTTTGGGCATGGTCAAGTGGAAGGAAAGCCATTTCAAGGATTATTCAAGGCTTTTGGATGGCTTCTATATTGCCGATTGGGATAGCAAGGGCAAGGATATTGCCGAAATCGTGTTCCATTCTGGCGTGGTTGCCGGTGCAAGTGTTGCAGGCCGAGCGGGGATTAATGTTGCGCTTGATTTGAACGTAAACTTGAACTTTAATGACCCGAACAATGATGGTAGGATTCGTCTGCGCGAAATGGCTCAAATGATAAAGAAGCCTATTTCTATGTTCGATGTGTCTGCGACTATCGAAATGGAAGCCTATGCCTACCTTGATTACGTTATTGGTAGAAAGGAATGGGTACTATGGAGTAGTGGCGCCTTTGAACTCTTTGATACTGCAAAGACATATACTAAAACCGTTGAAATGGTATCTGATTTGGGTGACGATAAGGTTGTCAATATTGGTGAGTATGCGGCCAATCGCGGTGTCGGTGACATGTCTGATGGGGCTGATGTTGTTACGGTGACGGTGAATGGAAATGACATAAATGTTGCTTGGAGTAGTGACAGAGGCTCAGGAAGTGGTAAGGGAAAGGTCTTAGATGGCCAAACTTTGTACATCTATGCCGGCGAGGATGGTGATACTATCAAAATTAGTGGTGATGCTAAATTCAATATCGTCATTTTTGCGGGTAACGGCGACGACAAAGTCGATTTGTCTGGCTTGAATTTTGTTGATGGTGTATACTCTGCTACAGTTTACGGTGAAGCGGGTAATGATGTCATTAGAGGTGCTGCAAGTTGCTTGAACTATTTGTTCGGTGATTATGGTAATGTAGCTTATGTTCCAAATGAAAATAAAAAGCGTGCCGAGGCTTACTATGATGATGAAGGAGTTGGTAACAACATAATTTTTGGTGGTAATGGGGCCAATAACTTTATTTTCGGTGGTTTCGGTGATGATTTGATTGTTGCTGGAATTAGCAATGCTCGCAGTAATTACCTGTTTGGTGACGGAGGCCGTGTTATAGTTGATGAAAAAGACGGTATCAGCGTCGAAGTCGATAAAAATTCGATTAGTTGCTATGATCTCTATGATGAAGGTGGTTCTGATGTCATTCTCGGTGGATGGGGCAAAGATCATTTGTATGGCGGTGCCGGAGCTGATTATATCGATGGAGGAATTAGTGATGATGAAATCTATGGCGGTAAAGGCCATGATGTTATCTATGGTGGAGCCGGTGATGACACGATTCATGGCGATGACGGTGTAGATATCATCTTTGGTGATTCGCCTTATGCTGTGGATATGTTAATCGCTAATAAAAGTAGTTCAACTACCGCCAGTGGCGATACTCCGATTGTTCCTTGGAGCTTTGTGTCCGAAGAACTAAGAAATAGTAATGAATTAAAAACCGTTAAGCTAAAGGATAAATTAGATTCATTTAATCAAAAGACGAATAAATCTTTGGAAAATGAAATCTATAAAGTAATTAATGGTAATCCTAATCCCAATTCTTTAAATGTTTTTGAAAATAAAGATCCGTTCATTGCAAATGTTGTCGCTGGTTCCGATCGTATCTATGGCGATAACGGTTCCGATATCATATTTGGCGATAATGGCTCTGATGACGAGGATAATGGTGAAAACGACATTATAAATGGCGGTGCCGGCAACGACTTTATCGATGGTGATGGCGGAGATGATAACATCCATGGCGATTCCGGTGAAGATGTCATCTATGGCGGTCTTGGAAACGATGTCATCGATGGTGGTGCTGACAACGATGTCGTTTTCGGCGATAACGGATTGAACGGATATACTACTACAAAGGTGGGTGAGGATCTATTTAGTAAATCTGAAAATGAAGATGATGCTAAAAAAGTGTTTGGTGATGCCCTTGTTTCTCTAAAAGATAGGTTCATGATAAATAATCTTGGACTTCAAAGTAATCTGTTTTCTGAAACTGGGGACGCTGATTTAATTTATGCTGGCAACGACAGCGACTTTGTCGATGGCCAAGGCGGCAACGATACGTACAAGATATCGTTCATGGGAGGATTCTACAGCGCCTATACCAATGTTATGGATTCGGGTAAAAATGATGATAACGACTCGATGTCCGTGGAAGGTACCTTCGAAAACGATAATCTCCTTGTCAGAAATTCTAATTATGAACTTGGTATGATTGCGCTGTTACCGGATACGAATGATTCCAACGATGAATCTACGGAGAATGCAAGTGACAATCAGTATAAATACGAGAAAAAGAAAATAGAACGAATTAATTATTGGGTAGATAGTTATAATCGCGGCATCGAACAGATATCGTTAAATGCTGGTGCTGGTGACGACAAGATTGCTGTTGACGGAACGTTATCTGTTCTTTCGATTGACGCTGGTGCCGGTGATGATTCCATTACTGTGGGACAGCTGTTCGAATCAGAACGTGTACGAGATGTTGATGATAGCGTAAGTGATTTGCAAGTCCGGTATGAGAATGCTAAGGCGAATGTTGCTGAGATGGATGTGTTCGGTACAACTTTGACATCTCAAGGTTACTTGAGCAATGGTGTTGAACATCCGACGACGATTACGGGTGGTCTCGGCAACGATACGTTCAATGTACTGCACGCTTCTGCCGCAGTTGCGCTGATGGGTGGTGAAGGTAGTGATACGTTCAATGTTGCAACGTTCCAGAGAGTAGATCTACAGGGCAATTTGCTTGGTGTTTTGCAGAATGCCCCTGTTACGTTGATTGGTGGTGTCGGTGACGATAAGATGAATGTCGTTGGCAGCGATGGCGACGATACGTTTGTCGTGTCCGGTGGCAGCATCCAGTCTTCTGGCGTGGATATCCAGGCGGTGAGCGTCGAAAATCAGGATGTGTTCGGTGGTGCCGGTGATGATTCGTTCTATGTACTCGATACGATTGACGGGTCTATGACACACTTGTACGGTAACGATGGCAATGATTCGTTCTATAATGGTGGAAACCAAAGTGAGGACGCTTACATTGTTGTTGACAATGAAGATTACAAGGGTCATAGCGGGATTATTGAACATGAGGTTGAGGCTGTAAATACCGATAAGTACAGACAGAAAAAAACGGCTGCCATTTCAGTCAACATTCGCGATAACGACGTTGAAAAGAATTCTGTAGAACCGGTTGAAGTTCTGTTTGTTGATAATCAAAATAATATTATTGAACCTTCTGCGATCATTGAAGAAGGGGATTCTGCTCAAACAGTTTATTATTTGGCGCTATCTAGGAATCTCAAGGATAATGAAACGATTACCGTAAATGTGTATGCGCCGAGTCTTTCTGCAGAGGATATACAGCGTGGCAATCGTGGGTTTGTCTTTATTGATGCTAATAATAATGAACAAAAAACGCTATCGGTTACTTTTACAAAGGATGATTGCGGTAAAAAGGCAGTAACTATAAAGGCCGTTGGTGATAAACTTGTCGAAGGGAACGATTATTTTGCGCTGTTGCATAAGGTTGTATCTAGTACAACATCTTGCAAACCTTGTAGAAATGCCGTGCTATTCTTTAAGGATACGTCTGAACAAACTCAAGAATATATTATTTCTGATGAAGATGATTCAAGTGAAGGCATTAGTATTGTTTTGAATGCTAGTCGTCCTGTAGAATCATTGAAATTGTGGTGTGATGATAGGTCAATTGATTTTACTACCAATTTGAGTGGTAATGTTTTGACGTTCGAAACAACTAATCCGCTTGCCGCTGGTACAAAGATATATATCAGCTATAGGGACTATGTTGAAAAGGAAAATGTTGAAAATCACTTTGTAATAACTGAAGAACATATTATTTCTGCGGATGATTTTGCTAATAATAATTCTGCTAAACGCGTTAGTGTTAGTTTGAAAGCTAACTGTTCTGAAGAATCATTGAGTCTATGGTGTGATGATGCGTCAATTAAATTTGTTTATAGTGTTCATAACAATACTTTAACGTTCTATACTACTGATTCTTCAATGAATGAACATCCAGTTCCAGTTGGTACAAAGGTATATATCAGCTATATGGATGTTGGAATGTATGTTGACAACGGATGTACCATTCAAATGCAATATGATACATCGATGATAGATCCTTCATACTATTTGACTTATTCGTATGGGGTGGGTTCTGAAATAAGTTCAAAAGAAGATGACTTTAATAATAGTTATTTTGATGATGATAAAGTAAATTGTAAATATACCTTAAAATCAGGTATCTTTGATCAAGATGAAGACATTTCTTTTGTTGATGTGTATTTCTATTATAGGCAGAAAATGAGCAGCAAAACGCTGTTGTGTAAAAATATTATCACGGCACAGCATATCCTTTTTGGAATTAATCCTATTAATGATATTAATCAAATAGATTCTCCAATATTTGAAGCAAGCTGTGATGTCCTTGAAGGTGATTGCGAGTACACTTATACTATTAATAAAGACAGAACCATCACGATTAAAGATAAAAATGATAATGATATTACAAATAGTGTTAAATGGATTCAGTATTTTGCAGAGCAAACTTTTAGTCGCCTATGGAATAACGGTGTTGTTAATGAATTTATTCAATATTCTAATGATGCAATTGTATTAAAAGGTGCGGAAGTTTATTATAATAAAGCGCACAGGGAAGTTGTTCCGCAGATGGGTGTAGGCTATAATAATAGGTATTATTACAAAAAAGCCGGAACTCAGTTGATTATTTGCGACGCTAAATCAGGCCAACCTGTTAGTGTTACAGGATCATTCTATTTCTTTGAAGCAGATCAGATTAATGATGATGGATCAGTTAGCTCATGGAAACCGGGTCCGATTTCTCCCAAAGTTTCCATCCCTGATGAACCGGATCCTAATACGGTAACTACTTTCGACAAACTTTATGATGAAGAAGGTCTGGGTAGAGTGGTGATTACTCAATCGGGCAATTCCACTGACGTAAGCGAAGGCAAAAT
>JAEEGK010009816.1_pt1 | contig 22223 bp, 6 predicted proteins | sample 8958771 | NCBI WGS metagenome assembly JAEEGK01 (sample SAMN16246547, study PRJNA631951) | gut metagenome | biome: gut microbiome; feature: rumen; material: SC-attached | host: Bos | place: Iran: Karaj | collected 2018-10 | reverse complement strand
ATTGGGAACCGCTCGGCGGCATGTGCCATCTGCTCGTCGCTGACAGCCTCGGCGGTAATGCGTTTGAGCGTGTCAATCCACGAATAGCCCACACCGTCGCTGAACTGTTCTTTCTGCCGCCATGCCACCGCCTCTGGCAGCAGATGGGCAAACGCCTCACGCACGATTTTCTTCTCTATGGTGCTGCCCGGACACATCTTCGCCTCGGGGTTGGTGCGCATCGCCACATCGAGAAACTCCTTGTCGAGAAACGGCACACGGCCCTCCACTCCCCATGCGGAGAGACTTTTGTTTGCCCTCAGACAGTCGTAGAGATGGAGCTTGGAGAGCTTGCGCACGGTCTCCTCATGGAAGTCCTTTGCTGTGGGAGCTTTGTGGAAATAGAGATAACCGCCGAACACCTCGTCCGCACCCTCTCCCGACAACACCATCTTGATGCCCATCGACTTGATGACCCGCGCGAGCAGGTACATCGGCGTGGATGCACGGACAGTTGTCACATCATACGTCTCGATGAAATAAATCACGTCGCGGATGGCATCCAGCCCCTCCTGAATCGTGTAGTTGATTTCATGATGCACCGTCCCGATATGTTCAGCCACGAGGCGTGCCTTCGCCAGGTCGGGTGCCCCTTTCAGCCCCACTGCAAAGCTGTGGAGCCGAGGCCAGTAGGCTTTGGTCTGCGAGTTGTCCTCAATTCGCATCTCACTGAATTTCTCAGCCACGGCGGAAATAACACTTGAGTCGAGTCCGCCGCTGAGCAGCACGCCGTAAGGCACATCAGACATCAGCTGCCGTCGCACCGCATCCTCGAGCGCGTCGTGGATATCGGTGACACTCGCCGGATTGTCCTTCACCGCCTCGTAGCTCATCCAGTCGCGCTGATAATAACGCTTCATCCCCGGGTCGCCGCTCCAGTAATAATGTCCGGGAAGAAACGGCTCATAACGCTCACACTGCCCTTCAAGGGCTTTCAGCTCGGATGCCACATAAACTGTGCCGTCGCTGTCGTAGCCGATATAGAGCGGAATGACACCTATCGGGTCGCGGGCAATCAGGAACGAGTCACGCTCTTCATCATATAGCACGAAAGCGAAGATGCCGCTGAGGTCCTCCAAGAAATGAATGCCTTTCTCACGGTAGAGGGCAAGGATGACCTCGCAGTCGCTGCCAGTCTGAAACTCATACTGCCCTGCAAAACGCCTCCTGATTTCCTGATGGTTATAGCTTTCTCCGTTGACCGCCAGCACCTGCCTGCGGTCGGGTGAGAAGAGAGGCTGACCTCCCGACTCCGGATCGACGATACTCAGACGCTCATGCGCCAGAATTGCCGAACCTCCACAATAGATTCCACTCCAGTCGGGTCCGCGGTGACGGATTTTCTGACTCATTCGCAACGCTTTCTGTCGCAGCTCAGACGTCTGCTGTCTCACATTCAAAATAGAAACAATGCCACACATATTATATATTTACGATTTAATAATTTACGATTTACGATTTAATAATTTACGATTTACGATTTAATAATTTACGATTTACGATTCACCATTTACCATTTAGATATTTACCATTTAGCCATTTACTATATAGCCATTTACCATCTATTATTTGATATTTAAGGAGTGTGATATTATTCAGAATGAAGAACAGAATGATTCTTATTATCTGACAATAACACCTATATTTGGCACAAACATACAATTTGTCACAAAATTTCTGCAAAGTTAATACAAATAGTTAGAATAATCAAATTTTTATTGACATTTTGTGTAAATATTTTGGTTTTTGATGATATTTAGGCAAAAGAAAGAGAGAAGGGAGCCTTGGGAAGTAATGGGATTTCTCAGAATAATCAGAGTATTCAGAGTAATCAGAGTAATCAGAAGAATCAGAGTAATCAGAGATTAGTTTTTAAAGATAGTCCAAATTTGTTTCGTCATGCGAAAACGGGGTTTCGTCACTCTTTGGTATGGTTTCGTCAAAAAGTGATGTTTTTTTACTTGTATATTTCAAAAAAATAATTAAATTTGTGGGAAATTGTATAAAATTGTATAAAAATAATTGCCTTATGATGAAACGACTATTGACATTATTAACCACTTGTCTGCTTCTGACGGCAACATCAAGAGGAGCCACCACCATCGACAAGGACTCCCTCCGCTACTCGCTTGATGCAGATGCCAAGACCGCGACGCTGACCAAGTGTCTGTCAACATCGCGCGCTTCAGTTGCCATACCCCAGACAGTGAAAGAAGGCTCTGTGACCTACACCGTCACAGCCATCGGCGACTATGCCTTCGACCAACACAAAGAGCTCACCTCCGTCACGTTCCCCTCCACCATCACGCAAATGGGCTTCTGCTCTTTCCGCTGGTGCTCAAACCTCACCTCCGTGACACTGCCGTCAAGCCTGAAATCAGTCAGCTCATCCAATTTTTCCGAATGTTGGAGACTGAAGAGCGTGACACTGCCATCCGGACTGGAGAAAATCGAAGAGGCGGGCTTCTACAACTGCGACTCCCTGCAGAACATCACCCTCCCCGACAATGTAACGGAAATCGGTGCCAACGCCTTCTTCAGTTGTGAGAAGCTCAGGCAAATAAACACCCCGTCGAAGCTGACGACCATTTCGCGGAGAGCATTCTGCGACTGTAGGACCTTGCAGAGCTTCACGCTGCCCGCTTCCATGACAGCCATCGAAAACGAGACATTCCGCAACTGTTACGAGATGCAGCTAACCGGTGGTCTGCCCTCGGGCCTGCTGACCATCGGAGAATCGGCATTCTGTGAATGTCGTGCAATGTCGCTTCCCAACGGATTGCCATCCGGTCTGCAGACCATCAAAAACGACGCGTTCTACGGTTGCAACGCCATGCAACTTCCGGCCAACGGTCTGCCGTCGAGCCTGACCTCCATCGGTGACAACGCCTTTAAATACTGCTGGGGGCTTGTCGATTTGTCCGGCTCCACACTCTCCAACTTGGAAAGCATGGGACATTCCGTTTTTGCATACTGCACTTCGCTCACAAAGGGACCGAAAATCACCTCGGCGGCAATCACGAAACTCCCTAATTACACCTATTATGAATGTCCTAAACTGATTTCGCAAAACTTCAGCAGCAACATCACCACCATCGGTTACGCATGTTTCTACCGTTGCGGACTGAGAAGCCTGACCATTCCTTCTACTGTGACGAGCGTTGAGAATTATGCATTCGAACAATGTGACAGTCTGCTCACGGTGAATATGACGAACGCCAAATTTGAGGTGATACCCTATAAAATGTTTTCAGAATCTAACCGGCTGCGCACCGTCACTTTCCCCCAGACGCTGAAGACGATAGAAGGCGCTGCATTCTACAACTGCGACAGCCTGCAGACCGTCAACCTGAAAAGCACGAAAGTGGAGACCATCGGAGAAGATGCATTTAGCTCATGCGACAAACTGAAAACCGTCGTTTTCCCCACATCCACACTCAAGAGTCTCGGTACCAGGGCATTCTGCTACTGCAGCAGCCTGGAGATGGATGTCGTGATACCCCAGTCGGTCACATCCATCGGCAACAATGCCTTTGACAATTGCAAAAAAATCAAGAGCTTCAAATTCCCCGACAACCTGGAGACCATGGGCACTGGCATACTCAACGAATGCGACTCGATGACCCTCGTGGTCTTACCTAAAAACATCAAGACCATAGCAGGCTGGACCTGCCAGAACTGCGACAAGCTCCAGACAGTGGTGATGGGAAACCAGACGGAGACAATCGGCAGATACGCGTTTTATTACTGCAAGGCCCTGACGGACATCAGCCTGCCCTCCTCACTGAAAACCATCGAGCAATATGCGTTTAATAATTGCACCAGTCTGACCTCTGTCGGCACCGTGCCCGCCACCCTCACCTCCATCGGGGAGTACGCCTTTGAGAATTGCACCAGCCTTGAGGCATTCAACATTCCAGCCTCAGCTAATCTCACGACAATAGAATCTCACGCTTTCGGCTATTGCAAATCGCTGAAGAGCATTACCTTCCCGAACGCCCTCACCGAAATCAAGCAGGAGGCGCTCAGGGACACCGGCATCGAGCACTTAGTGTTCAACCAAGGGCTTCAGATAATTGGCACATACGCCTTTTACAACTGTCAGCTGACAAGCATCGATTTTCCCTCCACCCTGACAACCCTCAATAAAGGCTGCTTCCAAAACTGTAAGCGACTGAAGACATTGGAACTGCCAGAAAGTCTGACCTCCCTGGGCCAGGACGCGTTCAACCGCTGCGACAGCCTCTATTCAGTCGTGTTCCCGGAGAACTCGCCCGAGTTTGTGAACGGCGGACAATTCTACATGTGCTATCTGCTGTCGAAAGTGACCCTGCCCAAGCACGGCATGAAGAAGATTCCGAACAGCATGTTCTACCAATGTTACGAACTGAGAGCCATCGACCTGCCCGACGAGATAGAGACAATCGGTTCCGGAGCATTCCAGGAATGTAAAAAACTCCGTTCCATTTATATTCCAGATAATGTGACCACCATAGAAGATAGCGCATTCGAGACTTGCTCAAATTTAGAGTATGTCCGGCTGCCCGAGGGTCTCACAACGATTCCATACTGTTGTTTTGACGGCTGCAACAAGCTTGTTTTCCTGAATATCCCCTCTACTGTCACCGAACTCAAGAGTTATGCCGTGTGGATATGGTCGTCGAGCGGCATCTTCAAAAGCCTCGGCATGATGGGCGGCACACCGCCGACACTCAACTATCGCGGTCTTCCCGAGAACAGCGGCAACCAACAGTACAGTGTACTGGTGCCGGCATCCACAGCGGAGACCTATAACAACACCACCAACTGGGCCGGCGACCACTACATTGAATATCCCGCCACGAAGCAGACACTGACATCCGACAAAATCAAAATCAGCATGCTCGACGAGTTCAACAACGCCTCCGGCGGTCCTCAGCCGGTAGTGGTTGACTGGTTCGAGGGCATGGGCAACTACCGCGTATATTATACCGACTCAAAGGGGAACCGCACCACCACCGCGCCGGACAACCCCGGAAACTATAAAATCTCATTGGTGTTCGAGGAAGGACCCTACTATAAAGCCGCCACATTTAATAATGTAGCCACCTTCAAAATCCAGGAGATTGCCGACGAAGACTTCGCCCTGCTTTGGGACTTCTACAGCAAGACCTACGACTGGGACAAACCGGGCAATTACTGGACCGGCTCCAAAAACGGAAAGACCTGCAATTGGAAACTCATCAAGGACCGCAAAGAGTCGGCAGCCGACATCTACGGTGTGGATTGGGAGAACGGCCACGTGACCGCCATCAAGTTCGGCACCGGCACCGGCATCGACTACATCAGCGCAGATGACCTGCCAGCAAGTGTGTTCGCCCTGCCTCAGGTGCGCTCCATCGATATGACCAACTGCCATCTGAAAGGCGACATCGGCAAGAAAGTGGAAGAATATCTCGCGGCGGGCAACACCCTGAGCCCGACACTTGAGGAGCTGATTATGCCTAACAACTCGCTTGAGGGCAATATATCCACCCTAGCCAACGCCCTGCCGGCACTGAAAACCCTGAACGTGCAGCAGAACAAGTTCAGCACGGTCTATCCCGCCCTGCCGGCAACCATCGAAACCCTTGACATCAGCAAACAGACCATCTCAAACGTGTCGAACATCGATTTGACCGACATGACCGAGGCTGGATTCTTCAGCACGTTGCCAAGCATCATCTTCTACAACCCCGAGACACGCACCTACGAAGACAATATCACCATCAACATAGACTACAGCGGCCTGTACCTCAACTACGAGGGCGAGAACACCTATAACGTGACAGGCAACGCCAAATGGACCAAAGCCAACGGGGCGGAAATCAACTGCTATTACAAGGACAAATCGAATAACACCACGTCGTTCAAAGCCAACTTCTCCTTCCCCATGGGTGATACCGACTTCAACGGGGAGGTGGATGTGCTCGACCTGCAGAAAAGCATCTACTATCTGCTTCGCGACTCCTATCAGACACGAATCAACTTCACTGCGGGCGACTTCAACAGCGACAATAAAATCACTGTGCTCGACATCGTGCCGCAGGTGGATGTGCTGCTCGCCAACAACAAGCCGGCAGCCATCGAGGCAAAGGCACGCGACGGTCAGGACGACAACATGGAACCGTACGAGGCTAAGCTCTACGTGAAGGACGGCGCGCTCGTGCTGAACAGCTCCAAGAGCGTGGCTGCCATCGACATGATTCTCTCCGGCACAGATGTATCCATCGCAAACGCCACTCTCGGCAGAGGCATGACCAGCGTGAAGCGTCAGACCGACGACGACAGGCTCCACCTGATTATCTACAGCACGAACGGCACCGTGATTCCTGCCGGCGAGACCGTGCTCGGCAGATGCGCCGACACCATGCGCGTCGGCTATGCGAAGCTGGCAGACGAAGAGGCAGCGGAAATCAGCGTGAGCCTGAACATGCCAGATGCACAAATCACCACCAGCATCAAGGACATCGAGCTTACCGACATCGATACCGATGACCTCAACTGGGAAATTCACTCCATCGATGGCAAGCTGCTCTCCAGAGGCAAAGGCAAGTTGGCGGTGCCAAACGGTCAGAACCGTGGCATGGTCATACTCACCTACAGGGATTCCAACGGAACAATCGTGAAGTCAAGCAAAATAGTTGTTAAATAATTTACGATTTAATTATTTATGATTTACGATTTATTTGGAAATTTGGATATTTAGCTATTTTGATATAATATACGAATTACAATATGAAGACAATAAGATATATACAGACATTGATGTTGCTGATGCTTTGCAGCGTCAGCATGCAAGGGCAGGTCTATAACGAGCTGAGTGTAAAGAATGTGAATGGTATGCGCGGCAAGATTATTTCCGTGCCGGTATATCTGGACAACTCCTCCGAGATTACCTCCCTGCAGTTTGACATCCAGCTCCCGAACGGGAATAACTACCAGATATTTCCCGACTCATCGGTCATCGCGTCGAACCGCAATGTGGATCACATCATCACGGGTGTGAACAGGGGCAGCGCCAGAACACGTTTCATGCTCTATTCACCCACGAACACCCCTCTGCGCGGCAACAGCGGCAAGCTCTGCGACGTGGTATTCAAAATTCCCACAAACTTAGACGACACGCAGGCATACGACATCCAGCTCAGCAACGTGAGCATGTCGGACAAGAACGGACAGGAGGTGTTCACCGGCTCCACCGACGCCAAACTCACGCTCGTGAGCTATCCAGACTTTGAGGTGAGCAACCTGACGGTGACCAACGCCCAAATCACACCCGGCGGCACGCTGACGATGAGCTGGACTGTGAAAAACATCGGAGAGACAGCCTCCACCGGCGGATGGAAAGAGAATTTCTATTTGGTGAACGACGAGGGCACCACCGTATTTGTGGGTTCGAACAGCTTTGAGAACAGCGGCATCGCCCCGGGCGGCAGTGTGAGCCGCAGCATCACCGTCACCCTCCCCACCCTGCTCGGCATCGACGGGACGGTGAACGCCAAGGTGAGCATCAAAGGAAACAGCGACTCGGGCGAGCGCAGCGAGCAGGAGTGGAACAACAGCGCGACCGCCGAGACCGGCGTCATCCTGAACCGCACCCTCACGCTCACCCTCCCCACCTCAAACATCATCGAGAACCGCGGGCAGAACGTGCGCCTGCAGCTCACCCGCAGCGGTAACAAGACCGTGGAGGAGACTTTCAACATCACCCACGACAACGCCAGCCGCATCGAGATGCCCGCAACCGTGACGATTGGGCGTAACCAATCCTCCGTGACGTTCTACGCGAACGTGACTGACAACGATGTGTATGACGAGGACTCCGTCATACATATCACCGCGAGCAAGACCGGTTATGAGTCGGCAAGCGGACAGCTCATCATCGAAGACAACGAATATCCAGACCTGACGCTGACTACGAGCAAGGAGGCAGTGAACGAAGGCGAGACATTAAAGCTGACCGTCAGCCGTCCAAAAGCCCGCAACTATCCTGTGGAGGTGAGCTTCACGTCGGAAACGCCGAAACTCTTTGAGTTCCCTTCCACCGTGACCATCCCCGCCAACAAGACCAGCGCCGACATCAACGTGCAGGTAATCGACAACGACCTGCCTGAAGTGGAGACCGCCACGGCGTTCTACGCCACCGCCACGAAATTCAATAAGGCGAAGTGCATCATCAACAAACTCGACGACGACATGCCTGAGATCGAGCTGCGTATTTCTCCATCAACTATCAGCGAGAACTACGGACCGTCATGCGTCTCCGCCGTGCTGACGAGAAAGACGCTGACCGACAAGGAAGTGGTCATCACGCTTAGCGACGACAGCGACGGCGACGTGTATTACAGCACGAAGCGCATCACGATGGCAGCTGGCGTGACCACCGCCGAGTTCACGCTCGGAGCAGTGGATAACGTGAATGTGGATGGCGACCGCACGGTGAACATCACCGCCGGCGTGTATGCCCGCTCCTGCTCTTGCAGCGCGACAGGCACCGTCACTGGCGCATCGACCGTGCAACTGACCATTCTGGATAACGACGGTCCCACGCTGACGCTGAAAACCAACAAGTCGTCGCTTGTGGAAGGCAAAACGAACGCCGCCATACTCACCGTCACCCGCAACACAGGCACGAGCGGCACGACCACGGTGACACTGAGCAGCGACCACGACAGCGACCTGACCTACAACAAGACCGCCACCATTCCCAACGGCAGCGCATCCGTGGATATCCCAATCAGCGTGAAAGCCAACAGCACGCCCGACGATGAGCGCACGGTGGTGTTCACGGTGAAGGCGAACGGCTATTCACAAGGCACATGCATCGCCCTGATTACCGACCAGAGCGTGCCCGACGCCACCATCACCAGTCTGACAGTAGCCAATGAAAACGTATCGACGCTGGGTAAGACCGACATCAGTGTGACCATAGAGAATGTGGGCAACCAGCCGCTACAGAGCCAGGCACCCGTAAACATCTATATGAGACGCGATGGTGAGACCACGCTGCTGACCACGATTTACACGCAGAGCGCCATCAACGCAGGCGAGAGCGGCACGACAACGAAGAACGTCACCATGCCTGACAAAGCCGGCGAGTTCAATCTCTATGCCGTCGTGAACGAGGACAGAAAGCTGCGTGAGCTGATTTATGTGAACAACACCTCATCACAAGTTCCGCTCCACCTGCATCCGTCGTTTACCGCCACCCTCACGACCGATAAGAGCGTCTATATCCAGGATGAGCGCATCGGAGTGACTGGAAAGGTCAGCGGCTCGAAAATCTCGAATGTGGATGTGGAGGTGTATTTCATCAACAACAACACGCGCAAAACGGAGACGGTGAGCACCGACGCTCAGGGCAACTTCACCCTGAGCTACAACACGCAGAGCATCGGCGGACACTACATCATCGGCGCCTGCTACCCCGACGAGCGGCTGAACGAGGCGATGGCAGAGGTGGATGTATATGGCCTGCGCCGCACCACCTACGAGCTGCGCAAGAACCAGCCAACCGTGGGATTCGCATGGAACGACGAAATCAGCATCACCAACAGCTGTCCGCTCCGGCAGACCAACATCACCGCCGAGGTGCTGTCCGACAACGACGACATCGAATTCTCATTCACACCCATAGCCAGTCTTGACGGAAACGGACAGACCACATTCAAATACTCCATCCTTCCCACGAAGGCTAGCACAGGCGATCAGTGGAACCAGCTGAAGGTGCGCGTGAAGAGCGCTGAAGGCGCCTATTTCGACTTTATCGTCTATTACTTCAACCGCTCACCGAAAGGCAAAATCAAAGCTGAGGTGACACGCATCAACTCCACGATGGTGAAAGGACAGTCGCGCGACTATCCGCTCAAAATCACCAACACAGGAAACGGAGCGACGGGAAAAATCAGCCTCGTGCTGCCCAACACCAACTGGCTCACATCGGTGACACCGCTGGAGCTGCCGTCGATGGAGACCACCGACACCACCACCATCATCCTGCGCTTCACCCCGACCGACGATATGCCGCTCAACGTGCCGATTACCGGCACCATCGGCATCAACTGCGAGACCGGCGACGGCATTTCGCTACCGTTCAGCATCGAGCCGGTGTCGGAGAGCACCGGACGGCTGACTGTCGATGTGACTGATGAGTATTCCTACTACACTGACGAACAGCCGCACGTGGAAGGGGCAAAAGTGAAAATCACCCACCCGACCACAGGCGCCCTGATCGCCGAGGGAACGACTGACAGCAATGGCCACTTCACGGTGGATGCCATCCCCGAAGGCTATTATTCACTCTACGTGACCGCCGACCGTCACGACAGCTACCGCAACAATATCCTCGTCGATCCAGGCAAGGACAACACGGAGGAAGTGTTCCTCTCCTTCCAGGCTATCAGCGTCAGCTGGGACGTGGTTGAGACCGAGGTGGAGGATGTCTATGAGATTGTGACGACAGTGAAATACGAGACCTCCGTGCCCGCACCGGTAGTGACGGTGAAAGGCGAGACGAACCTGACCAGCATCCAGAAGCTGAACGTGGGCGAGTCGGAGATTTACTACTACACCTACACGAACGAAGGCCTGATAAGCGCGCTGAACTTCCGCTTCTCACCGATTGGCGACGCCGACGGCATCTCAGGCGACTTCAAGTATGAGATTCTGAATGCGCCTCCATTGGAGTTGGCTCCTCAGCAGGAATACATTGCAGCCCTGAAAATCACGAGGATAAGCAATGGCGCAAAGAAACGCAACGTCAGGATGAAAGCCAACGAGGGCGAAGGCGGCGGAGGCGGCAAGAAAGTGGGTTGCATCCAGTATTTAGTTGCCGCTTACGAGTACTTCTGCAAGCAGATGAACACACGCGGCGTGACCGAGCCCCTGCAGGTTGATACCGACTGCGCCAAGTTCCTCAACGGCTATGTGGGAGGCGGCGAGAGCCACGGTCCCGGCCCTGTGGGAAATCCAGGTGGCAGTAGCACTTACACCGGCGGCGGCGGCATGTACGGCACCTGGGGCACAAACAGCCAGTGTCCAGATAACAGCATGGAAAAATGGAACAAGTCGCAGAAATATCTTGAAGACCTGACCGTCTGGGTGATGAAAAAAATCCCATACACCAAGCCTGTCGTCGATGTTTATGAGCACATGAACAATGTTGAGAAGAAATATAAAGAATATAAGGACTGGTGGGATAAGAGCAAGGAGAAGACGAAGAAGGAAAAGATGAATTTCGGTAATTTCATGGGGACAATCGTAGCTCAGAACCCGCTTGTAAAGGATGCTGAAAACCAGCTGTTCGGGCACCCTATCAGCGACCCTAACGAAGCGAACGAGGCACTCTACGAAAGGCTGAAAAACACGCTGGACGAAATGTCGAAAGACGACAACCTGCGGCAGCAGCTCGGTAACCTTCTGGACAATGCCGGCGACAAGATGGACGACGTGAAGGACTTAGTGAACATCTACGGTGATTTCAAGGAAATGGATAACGTGATGAAGAAGAGCGACCCGACCATATCCAACCATACACCGAACAAAAAGCGCGGCATCATCCGCCAGCAAACATCACCACGAAAAGCCAATGAGGTTGAACCTCCTGCATACGTGCTACTCGGCGATGCCGTCGTGCTGATGGAATGTCATATTGATAACCTTGAGGCTATATTAACCGAGTTCTACGGCGACGAGAAATGGGTGGGCTGCACCTTCAAGTCCCTGCGCACCATGGGCTACGCCATCTACGACGCCATGCAGGACGACGTGGTGGAATTCGACGAGCTTATCGACAGCAAGCCGGAGAACATCAGCGAGGAAGACTTGCAGCGGCTGGTTGAACGTCTGAACAACAGCATGACCGACACAGACGACGCCAACCAGATGAACTACGACAACCTCGCCACATATATGGACAACATCCTCTATCTCCACAGCTATGCCGTAGGCAGAGGTTATGACGGCCTGCACGGCATGTTCGACGCCGCACTGAAAGCATGCGATGATTATGCCAACCGTCCTGGGGGCAACAGCGTATGCGCAAGCGTGACACTTCAGATCAACCAGACGATGACGATGACGCGTCAGGCGTTCCGCGGCACGCTGAGCGTGGAGAACAACAGCCAAAGCGGTGAGATGAGAGACGTGAGACTGAAGCTGGAGGTTACCGACGTTGACGGCAATGTGGCGACTGCCCATGAGTTCCAAATCAACGCGGAGAGCCTCGACGGATTCGAGGGTGAAGTAAGCCTCGACAAGAACTGGACGCTGGCACAGGGTGCGAAAGGTGTGGCAACCATCCTCTTCATCCCGACGAAATACGCGGCTGAGACAGAGGACAAGGTATATTACTTCGGAGGTACGCTCTCGTATATCGACCCTGCCACCGAGCTGTCTGTCACCCGCGAGCTGACACCGGTGAGTCTGACCGTGAAGCCTTCACCTAACCTGAACCTCACCTATTTCATGCAGCGCGACATCTTCGGTGACGACCCGCTCACCCTCGATGTGGTTGAGCCCATCGTGCCGGCTGAGTTCGCCCTGCTCATCGACAACGAAGGCTACGGCGACGCCACGAACGTGAGGATGGTGACCAACCAGCCAGAGATTGTGGAGAACGAGAAAGGACTGCTCGTTGACTTCCAGTTCACCAGCTCACAACTGAACGGCAAGGAGAAGGTGCTGTCGCTCGGACAAAGCATCCCGACCGATTTCGGCACCATCCCGTCGCGCGGAACATCATACGCGCAGTGGTGGCTTGAATGTTCGCTGCTCGGCCATTTCGTTGAATACGAGGTGAGCGCCACCCATGTCACCAGTTACGGCAACGAGGACCTGACGCTGCTCAACAATGTGTCGATACACGAGCTCATCCGCAGCGTGAACACCAAGTCACTGACCGGTGAGCCGCTGAAAGGCTGGCTGGTGAACGACGAGATTGACGCCAACGACTATCCCGACATCATCTACCTGAGCGACGCCACCACCGAGCATGTGAACATGCTGCGGTCGGCTGACATCCAATACACATCCAACAACCAGTACAAGATGACCGTCGTGCCAAGCGACGCCGGTTGGAACTACGGCAACGTCATCGACCCGACACGCGGCAGACAGACCATCGAGCGTGTATTGCGTGCTGACGGCACAGAGGTGGATCTTCAGAATATATGGCAGACTGACCGCACCCTGATCGACGGTCAGGAACCGCTCTACGAGAACCGCATACATATCGCCGACAAGTTCACCAACGGCGGAAGCCAGGACTACACCATCGTGTTCAGTCCGCGTCCGGAAATCGTCCTGATGGTTGACAGCATCGGCGGCATACCGACTGACGGGACCGTGCTAATGGACGCCATCCAGGATATCACCCTCCGGTTCAACAAGCCAGTTCTGGAGAGCACCCTCAAGGACAACATCAGGCTGACCTGCCAGGGACAGCATGTGGATGAGAAGCCGACAGTCACCAAGATAGACGACCGGACATTCAAGTTCAAGTGGGCTCAGGCGACGAACGAGAGCGGCTACTTCACCATCACCGCCTACACCTCGCGGATTACCGACAAGGAAGGCTACAAGGGCGACTACGACTACAAATCGAGCTGGAACCAGGTTGTGGGAGCCGTGACGATGATGAACCTGCACGTAACTCCTGCAGATGCCGGCACGACCACGCCTCAGTCGGGCGAGCAGATTTATAACGAGACAGTCACGCTGACGGCAACCCCCGCTTACGGATATGTGTTCAAGGACTGGCTGCTCGACGACGAGGTGTATAGCACCGACGCCACCACCACCTACAAGGTGGAGGGCAACGCGATGTTCATTGCCGAGTTCGAGCCGAAGAAATTCGAGGTGACGGTGGATGAGAGCAGCATGGCAGGGACGGTGAGTGGAGCCGGCACCGGCAGATACGACTACAAGTCGGAAATCACGCTGTCAGCCAAACCGCTGGAGGGATACCATTTCCTCTATTGGAGAGTGAACGGCGAGACCGTTTCCACCGAGACCGATTACACGTTCAAGGTGCAGGGACCGACAACCATACGCTCAGTATCCACCGAGACGATGTCGTCGGGCGTGAAGGGACGTGCGCCGTCGGAGTCACACGACATGGAGGTGGAGCTGGTGTATGAGCCTACCGTCCTGACGGTGAACAACACGTATGAGTTTGCCGAGGGATGGAACTGGTTCTCCATCAACCCGCTGAACACGGAGTTCCTGACCACATCCACGCTGCTTGAGAAAATCGGCATGAAGTATGTGGAGGAGATACGCGGCAAGGACGGCGTGCTGAAAAACGTGAACGGCGTATGGGAAGGCGACCTGACCACCCTCTCTCCGGGCGAGTCGTATCAGCTGAAACTGAAACAGGCACGGACCCTCGGCATCCCTGTGAACAAGTCGAACGGCGGCGTGAACTTCACTCTCTCCAGAGGCTGGAACAACGTGGGCTATCTGCCGCATGAGGCACTTGACATCAACACAGCCCTGACCAACTGGGACGCCAAACCCAACGACGTGGTGAAGAGCGAGGATGCCTTCGCCGTGTTCGACGGCACACAGTGGGTCGGCACGCTGACCACAATGGAGCCGGGCAAGGGCTATCAGTTCTATTCCAGCGTGGTGACATCGTTCTATTATCCTTCCACCCCGCTGTCCGACAACAAGAACAACACGGCGGGATACGAGGAAGGAGGTCTGGAGCGTGATTATCCCGACAACATGATTATGCTGGCAACCGTGACCGACGGCAAGAAGACCTACGTGAGCGACCAGTACGACCTGAATGTCATCGTGAGCAACAAAAATGGCGGTGTGGCAACCTGTGTGGGCGACCTGTACCACGTGATGGTCTATGGCGACAAAGCCAAACGGGTGAGATTCGATTTCCAGGACCACATCAGCACAACCGGCTACTACTGCGAGACGGCATTCTACCTAAACCCGACTGCTAGGGTGAAGATGGAGAATCCTTCGGTAATCAAAATCAAGGAGTACAACATAGCCGACGTGAACCGCGACGGTGATGTCAACATCAGTGACGTGGTGGCTATCATCAACACGATGGCTGGCGACGACACCTACCGCTCCACTGCCAACGTGAACGGCGACGATGACATCAACATCTCCGATGTCGTCAGGGTCATCAACATCATCGCAGCTATGTAAAAAGAACTTATCCGCTGTTATTCAGAGGGAGTGCCGACACCAGGCACTCCCTCGTTTTTTTTACGAACCAAGATTTGAAAGATTTTTCAATAATTCTCATGATTCGATTCAGAAACGTGGCTGCTGTCTGACGAATGAAATCGTCAGCTCCTAAACGACCAAAGAAAGAAATTCAGTAAAATCACTCCAGCCTCTCTACATAGTTGACGAACGCCTGGTTCACCATGCGGATGCCGCCAGGTGTGGGGTAACGGCCGGTGAAATACCAGTCGCCCGGATGACCGGGACATGCCTCGTGGAGCCCCTCAATGCTCTGGAACACCAGCTCCACCTGTGCCTTCATTCCCTCCGGACGCAGCATCTCCACGATTTTGCGGTTGATATCCTCCACAAAGAACGGCTGATAGATACGGCGGACATGGTTTTCCGTCAGCGGCTCGGTCTTGCATTGCTGATACACCTCATCGATAAGCCACTCCATCCCCCGCTCTTTCAACAGCGCGATGGCAGCACGGAACGCACACAGCTCCTCAAGTCTCGACATGTCGATGCCGTAATAGTCGGGATAACGGATCTGCGGTGCGCTCGACACCATGACGATTTTCCTGGGATGGAGTCGGTCGAGAATCTTGAAGATACTCTCCTTGAGGGTGGTTCCCCTGACGATGCTGTCGTCGATGATGACCAGATTATCGACGAACGGCGTGACGGTTCCGTAGGTGATGTCATACACATGCGCCGCCAGGTCGTTACGTTCGTTTCCCTCGGTGATGAACGTCCGCAGCTTGATGTCCTTCCACACCACTTTCTCTATCCGCACGTTGTGGTCGAGCCGGCGGAAGCTGTCGGTCATGCCGTGGAACGCCACCTCGGCGGTGTTGGGAATATAGGAGAAGACGCTATGGGTGAGGTCACCTCCGATGGCGTTGAGAATAGGCTGCGTAAGCTGCTCACCCAGCCGCTTCCGCTCCTTGTAGATGTCACAGTCGGAGCCGCGGCTGAAATAGATGCGCTCAAAAGAGCAGCGGCTGTTGTTTTTTTCGGGGATAATCTGCTCTCTGACGACGGATCCGTTCTTCCTGACGATGATGGCCTGTCCGGGCATCAGCTCCGTAATCTCGTCTGCATCGAGGTCGAACGTAGTCTGGATGACCGGCCGCTCGCTCGCCACCACCACCACCTCGTCGTCCTGATAGCTGAAGGCAGGACGGATGCCCCACGGGTCTCTCACCGCGAACATCTCTCCGCTCCCGGTCAGTCCGCACATCACATAGCCTCCGTCGAAATGTTGCATAGTGGTGCGCAGCACGTTCCCCATCAGGATATTATCCTCGATATAAGCGGTGATGCCGGCACCTTGTCTGCCGTCGGCAAATGCCTCCTGATAGAGCCGCTCCACCTCTCGGTCGAGGCGGTGGCCCATCAGCTCGAGCGTGATGTAGGAGTCGCCATAGACGCGAGGCGACTGTCCGTTCTGAACCAGGAGCCGGAACACCTCGTCGATGTTCGTCATGTTGAAATTGCCACATAGGCAAAGATTCCTCGCCCGCCAGTTGTTGCGGCGCAGAAACGGATGCACGAACTGCAGGCCGCTCTTGCCCGTGGTGGAATAGCGCAGATGCCCCATATAGAGCTGCCCTTCAAACGTGTCATCCACCCGCTTGAAAATCTCCGTGATGGCATTGGTCCCCTCTGCCCGCTCCCGGAACATATACTCATTGCCGGCAGGCACGTCGAGGTTGACACATGCCATGCCAGCCCCCTCCTGCCCTCGGTTATGCTGCTTCTCCATCATCAGGTAGAGCTTGTTCAGCCCATAGCGCCTCGTGCCGTATTTCTCCTCATAATAGGACAGCGGCTTCAGAAGCCTTATCATCGCAATGCCGCACTCATGCTTCAGCTTTTCCATCGACACATGCTTTTATAAAATCCATAAACAGGGGATGCGGATGCAGCACAGTTGACGAATACTCCGGATGGAACTGGGTGCCGACATACCAGCGGTGTGACGGGACCTCCACAATCTCCACGAGTCCTGTATCGGGGTTAATGCCCGTGCAATCCATGCCTTCACGCTCAAACTCATCCTTATACCGGTTGTTGAACTCATAGCGGTGCCGGTGACGCTCTTTGATGACGAGTTTTGCGTTGAGGGTGGAGGGTTGGGGATTGGACAACCTCAAATAGGCTTTCCAAGTATGGCTTCCCTCTTTCAGCTCGCAGTCGTATGCCCCGAGCCGCATGGTACCTCCCAGCTGCGTGATGTTTTTCTGCTCCTCCATCATGTCGATGACATTATGCGGTGTGTCGGGGTTCATCTCGCTGCTGTTCGCGTCGGGATAGCCAAGCACATTGCGTGCGAACTCCACGACCATCATCTGCATGCCCAGACAAATGCCGAAGGCTGGCAGGTCGTGCGTACGGGCATATTCCGCCGCGATGATTTTCCCTTCTATTCCCCGCTGCCCGAATCCGGGGCAGACGACGATGCCCGCCATCCCGCTGAGTTTCTCCTCCACATTCTCCCGCGTGATGAACTCGCTGTTGATAAACACGGTCTTCACCTTGCGGTCGTGGTATGTGCCGGCATGGGCAAGACTTTCGATGATGCTCTTATAGGCGTCCTGCAGGTCGTATTTGCCCACCAGCCCTATGTTGATGATTTCGGAAGCCTGTTTTCTTCTCTCCAGAAACTGCCGCCACGGCCCCAGCCCCGGCTTCTCGCCCGGCACAATCCCCATCTTCCGGAGAATCACCTCGTCGAGTCCCTGGTTCTGCATGTTCACGGGCACCTCATAAATCGACGGGAGGTCCTGACTCTGAATCACCGCCCTGACATCCACATTGCAGAAATGCGCCACTTTCGCGCGGATGTCATCCGAGAGGGCATGCTCGGTGCGTAGCACCAGCACCTCTGGCTGGATGCCCAGCCCCTGCAGCTGTTTCACGCTCGTCTGGGTGGGTTTGGTCTTCAGCTCACCTGCCGCCGCGAGATAGGGTACATAGGTGAGATGGACGTTCAGTGCCCGTTCTGGCCCCAGTTCCCACCGCAGCTGCCTAATCGCCTCAAGAAACGGCTGTCCTTCGATGTCGCCGATGGTGCCGCCGATTTCCGTGATGACGAAGTCAAGCTCCTTCTTTGTGGCGTTGAGCAGGATGCGCCGTTTGATCTCGTCGGTGATATGGGGCACCACCTGGATGGTCTTGCCGAGATAGTCGCCCCTCCGCTCACGCTCAATGACCGAGAGATAGATTTTCCCTGTGGTCACGCTGTTGTCGCTGGTCGTCTCGATACCCGTAAACCGCTCATAGTGTCCGAGGTCGAGGTCGGTCTCCTGTCCGTCCGCCGTCACATAGCACTCCCCATGCTCGTAGGGGTTGAGCGTCCCGGGGTCGATATTGATATAGGGGTCGAACTTCTGAATCGTTATCCTGTAGCCCCGGGCCTGCAGCAGTTTTCCGAGCGATGCGGAAATAATCCCCTTCCCCAGAGAGGATGCCACACCGCCGGTGATAAAGATATACCTTGTCTCCATAATTTTTCAGATTGTCACAAATTCTCTGCAAAGTTAACACAAATAGTTAGAATAATCAAATTTTTTATGACAATTTGTAAACAATATAAAGAGATAAGTAAAAACATGAAATAATTGGGAGTAAAAATGGGAGTAAAAATGGGAGTAAAAAAAGGGAGTAAAATTGGAAGTAAAATTGGGAGTAAAATTGGAAGTAAAAATGGAAGTAAAATTGGAAGTAAAAATGGAAGTATAAATTAAGCGTAGTTTTTGTGGAATAATTTCGGACATAACTGAAAACGGTGGTAGTACAAAATGGTTCGGCTGGGGGTATGGTCGTCCCGACCGTGCCAGCCGTCGAGGGTTCGACGCCCGAAGTCTGATGAAAAAAATGTATGTGTTCAGATTATGTGTTTATAGGGTCGCTTCTATATAAAAACATTTTTATAGCCCCCTTTTGTTTGCCATTGGCAATGAGGACTTCGCTCAAAATTAATCAATTATTCCGATTAAGTTCAAGATTACTTAATGCATAAAGAGGGACAATGTCCACATGCCGCTGCTCGAAATTATCCTCAGGGTCATAATGGTCAAGCTGACCGAAGTTCTCCAGAGAGGTTCTGACGGCATCGTGCAGCTTACGCTTCCTCATGAAGATCCAAAGGCTCTGCATACTGCCTTGTGTATTGGCTTTCACCTCAACAGGAAGCACCTTACCGTTTCGTACTCTCAGATAATCCACTTCGGCAGAGCTCCCCTTGGCTGCATTCTGCCAGTAGTGCATCTCAGGTTTCTGCAGGCAGTCACGATACTTTTTCATCTCCAGTCCGGCAAACATCTCGGATGTTCCTCCTTTGTTTACAAAATCCACATCAGAAGCCATCAGAATGTCTATAGCAGGAATATCCAGAAATCTGTGTTGAAAAAATCCTTTACAAAAGTATTGCTTTTATATGGTTGATTATGGAAGAAAGGTTATTGTGGATAATTATTTAAAAAAATTCCATAGTTATTTTGATGCAAAAATAATTCATTTTTTTTAAATAAAAACGTAACTTTGCATCAAAAGTCGGGTGGAAAATGTGGGAAAACCAATAAAAAGTCGGGTGGAAAATGTGTGGAAACCGACAAAAAGTCGGGTGGAAAATGTGAATTGGTATTATAAATCAAGCAGTTAGTTTTTTACATTTGTTATCACAATATACAAACTTTTTCGTTTATAGCGAGCTAAATCTTCAAAAATTTTCAAAATTTAGCACGCTATACACGGATTTTATATCCTCTATAGGCAGATTTTCCAAAGAACTCCGCCAACAAACACCCAAAAGGGGACATACCATCACTGGCATGTCCCCCTCTTAAATCCTGGAAAAACTACGGCCGCAGCTTAAGGCCGAAAACCAGGTATGCTTTCTGACTCTGCGGATTCGCCGCCACCTGCCCGAAAACTGGGATGGAGAATGAATCCGTGATTTTGATGTCTTTCGTCGCCGTGAGCGAGAGGTTGGTCACAGCGAATCCGTTTGTCCCATAATAGGTGGTGGCGTATGGCACCGCACCTGCTGTTGCAGTCCAATCGACTGATGCCAGCTTAAACGGGACAGCCAGTTCGAAGTAAGAGCTGTAAGCCCGCTTGCCTTTCTTCGTCAGCCCGTCGTTGCCGGCGAAGTTAGTGAACCACTGCAAGGAAAGCAGTCCGAAGTCATAGCCTACGTTAGCCTCAAACACATGGTTCGTGCCATGCGCGTCATACTTGAAATAACGGCTTTTGGGGTCAAGTCCCTCGCTGAGCCAGTAGTCGGTGATGCCGATGTTGAATCCCCCGGCCGTATAGGCAAGCGTGAGGTCGAACTCCTTCGTGTCGTCCGGATTGGAAAGTCCGATGCTGCCCCACCCTGTCAGGCTCAGCCCTTTGTAGCCGATTCCGAGTGTTGGCTGCAGCGACACGTCGCCCAAGTCCTGGCCACGCCAGATATACTGGCTGACGATGTCAGCCTCAACCGTTGTCTCGATTTTTTCTGTCTCCTGTGCCCCGGCAGCTGTTGCTCCGACGAGCAACAACACTGCAAGGACCAATCTTTTTACCTTTTTCATACCTAAAAACAATTTTTAAAAGTGAAATTAATCTACAACAATAAATATAATAGTTATCTTCTAACCTTCTTGTCTTATAAAATAATTAAATATCCAAATAGCTAAATAAATGGTAAATCGTAAATCGTAAATCGTAAATAATCTTGTCTTCTATAATATCAGTTATAACAGCTCTCACCATGCTCATAGATGTCCAGACCTTCCTCCTCCACACGTGATTCTACGCGCAGTCCGTGGAGTTTCTTGATGCCATAGAACAAGGCAAAACCACAAGCCGCTGCCCAGATATCGATGATGAGAATACCGAAACACTCAGCCCCGAAGAAGCCCCAGCCATGACCATAAAACGCGCCGTTGCTTGTTGAGAGCAAACCCGTCATGAGCGTGCCGAGGATTCCGCACACACCATGCACGCTGGATGCACCCACCGGGTCGTCGATATGCAGCTTGTGGTCGATGAACTCGATGGCATAGACCAGCACGACTCCACAGACAAGTCCGATGATGACAGCTCCCACAGGCGACACGAGGTCACATCCGGCAGTGATGCCCACCAATCCAGCCAGCACACCGTTGAGCGTGAGCGAGAGCGACGGCTTTCCGTATTTGAGCCATGTAAGGAACATCGTGGCCACACCGCCTGCCACCGCAGCGAGGTTAGTCGTGAGGAACACATGTGAGATTGCTGTGCGGTTCACCTCACCGCTTGCAGCCAGCTGTGAGCCAGGGTTGAATCCGAACCATCCCAGCCAGAGGATGAACACGCCGAGTGAGGCGAGCGTCAGGTTATGACCCGGGATAGCCCTGCTGCTTCCGTTCTTCGCATATTTGCCGATACGGGGACCGAGCGCCATCGCACCAATCAAGGCAAGCACCCCACCCACACTATGCACGATGGCAGAACCTGCGAAGTCGTGGAACGTGTCGCCGAACACCGACATCATCCAAGAGTCAGCACTGCTGTCGCAAAGCCAGCCTCCGCCCCAAGTCCAGTGCCCCTCCACAGGATAGATGATCAGTGAAATAAACGCACTGTAAACCAGATACATCGAAAATTTCGTCCGCTCTGCCATCGCACCGCTCACAATCGTGGCACTCGTGGCACAGAACACCGTCTCGAAAATGAGGAATCCCTCCACAGGCAGGCTGCCTTTATAGAAACTGAGGTCACCCCAGTTTGGCGCACCGATAAATCCTGCACCGTCACTTCCGAACATGAATCCGAATCCTATGAAGAAAAACAGCAGCGAACCGAACATGAAATCAACAAAGTTCTTCATCAATATATTCGCGGTGTTCTTGCTTCTCGTGAATCCCGCCTCACACAAGGCAAATCCCGGCTGCATCCAAAAAACCAACATGGCAGCCAATAACATCCAT
>JAEEGK010009814.1_pt1 | contig 22223 bp, 10 predicted proteins | sample 8958771 | NCBI WGS metagenome assembly JAEEGK01 (sample SAMN16246547, study PRJNA631951) | gut metagenome | biome: gut microbiome; feature: rumen; material: SC-attached | host: Bos | place: Iran: Karaj | collected 2018-10 | reverse complement strand
TATTTTTTTAATTTTTCTGAAAAATAAAATTAATCAATTAATGCAAACTTTATTTTTCATTATATTTTCTTTTGAAAATAAAAATTAATAAAAATTAATTAATAAAATGTAGTTAAAAATTTAAAATTATTTATAATATAATTAATTATTTAAAAATGAATGATATATGAAATAAATATAAAAAAATTATAAAAATTAGTTCAGGTCCTTATGAAAGTATTATTAAAACAAAAGAAAAATAAACAGGAAAATATGTTGCAATTAAAGAATTAAAGAAATCAAATTTCAAAATGTAGAAGAATTTTTAACTATTTCATATATTAGAAAACAAATTAGGATTTTTTATTATTCTTATAATTCAAAAAAAATAGAATAATTTAAAGCTTTATTTTTTTAATCTTATAAAAGTAAATTTTAGATATTAAAGGAAAAAAGATATTTAAAATAAAGTTCTTTTTATAATTTTTTTTGTAATTTAATCGGTGTGTAAGAATTATTTCAATGTTTAAATAAATAATATGAACTTATTTTATTAAAAAGGGAAAAGAAGATGAAAATAATTATATTTATTTAGTAAAAAATAATAATTATGAAAATAAAAAAATTATTCTATGATTGAAACATGAGTATAATTTTTTCAAATTTTTTTAATAATTACAAAAATTTGTTTTAATATTTTTATTTAAACTTTTTATAATTTTTTTTCATTTTAAAAATGTTTTAACATTTTTTAACATTAATTTGTTTCTATCTTTTTAAAACATTTTTGTTTCTTTTTTTTAAATATTATTTTAAGTTCTTTTAGAAGTTTTTTTCAACTATTATTTTATAACTTTTTGTAATAATAATTACTATAAATATTTATTTTTTCGTTAATTCAATAGAGCTTAAGACTATTTATTTTAGTCATGTTTATTTAGCCAATAAAATTTTTTATGCGTTCATTACTGTAAATAATTATTTAATCGTTGATATATTCAAGCTTAAATCTATTTATCAATCTACTTGCTTAGTGTTTTATCTTTTTTTAATAAATCCTCATCTTTTTATGTTTATGCTAATTATTATTGTTGGATTTATATGATGACTCCACCTTAAATTAAAAAAATTACTTTTTTTTATAGAATTGTTCTTGATGCCTGTTAATTACTATAAATTTTGTTCTTAACTTGTATAAAAAAAAGACCTTAAAAATTTAAATTTGAACCCTGTTCATTATTATAAACCTTGTTCTTGCCTTATATAAAATACAGCTTAAAATTTAGAATTGATTCATGTTCAATACTTGTTATTGCCTTGTATAAAATTGATTTTCATAAGAACAACATTTATAGTAATGAATAGTTATCAATACTAAATTTTAAGCTTTATTCTATACATGGAAAGAACAAGTTTTAGAATAATGAAGAGGCATTAATACTAAATTTTAATCTTTGTTCTATATATAGCAAAACAAGATTTATAATATATTTTTATAAAATCAATTTTCCAATAATTATTTATAAATATATTTTAAAAATAGATTTAAATTGAATTAATTTTTTTAATATTTTGTAAATTATTCATATATTTTAATTAACTGTTTATTAATTTTTTAAAATAAAAGTGATTCAAATGAAAAACAAAAATACAAACTTTCTATCAATTTTTCAATAGATTTTCTTATATATTAGAATGAGGAATTTGATTTAATTATAAATTAAAGAACATATATTTAGTTTTATATTTTATGAATCCTAAATCTAATCTATGATTTATTAAAAATCAAAATAAAAAATAATTTATTAAGAAATTCCTTTTTTAATAAATTTAGAGAAAATTTTAAGCATAAATTAATTATATTTTTTTATTAAATAACTTTTAAATTTGTAATTAAATATTATAAAATAATTAATTATTATAGAATAATCATAAAATATAATTAAATTTATATAATTTAAATTTTAAATTTAAAATGATTTTTAGCAATTAATGGTTTATTTTTTTGGGGATTTTTTTCTTCTTTAATACACCAAATTTTAATTTGATTATAAGATGCAGTTGCAATTTCTCCATTTTTTAATAAAATAATTGAAGATACCCAATTATAATCTTTTAATTCAGTAACATATTCAATTGAATAATTAATAGTATTTATTTTTTTAATTTGACTATTTTGGGTTCCTATTAAAATACAATCTAAATCTTTTAAAAATAAAATAGATTCAATTGAATCTAAAAGATTTTTAAATAAACTAATACAACATATAATTTGATAATTAACATAATCAATAAAATATAAATTAAATCCACCAACAACTAATCTATTATCTGTAATTTTAATTAATGAATTATTATTACAACATGAAATATTATTTAATATTTTAATTACTTCATAATTATTTAAATTCCAAAATATTAATTTTTCATCATTTGAACCAGAAACTAAAATATTATTTTCTAATTCAATAATTGAAAAAACATAAGAAGAATGTTGATTTAATTTTTTAATCAATTGATATGAAGAATATTTACCATTTATTTTCCAAATATTAATTGTATTTTCTTCATGAGAAGAGATTAAATTTAAATGATTATTTAATTGAATAACTTTTCTCACACCTCTTTCATTACATAAAATATTTAAAACTATTTTATAATTATTTAAACTTAAATTCCAAATTTTAATTGTTCGATCATCAGAACAAGAAATTAAATTACCATCATTTAACTGATCAATATAATAAACTCCTCTTTGATGTTCTTTTAATATTAATTGTATTTTATAATTATATTTATCATATATTTTTATTGTAGAATCACCTGAAGATGAACATAATCTTCCATCTCTTAATTCCTTTAAACACCAAATCCAATCTTTTTCTTCTTCTAAATTTTTGATATTGTTTAATGTAAAATATTTTAATTTCTTTTCATTTTTTGGAAATATTATTAAATTTGTTTTTAAATAATTTTCAAATGAAAAATAATTTATTAAGAAATTTTCATCTTTTGAAAATATGAAATCATCAAGGTTAAAACTTGTGTTTAATAAAATATTTTTTTGTGATTTTTTATCTTGTAATTTTTCATATTGAATAAAAAAGGAGTTTATTAAATCTAAAATTTTTAAATTTTCTTCTAAATTTTTTTTATATAAATTTTCTATATTATTTATCATTTGATTTAATTGTTCAATGAAACACTTTTTTAAATTATTATTAATTGTATTTAGTTTATTATATGCTTTCAAATAATCATTCTTTAATATTTTAATTTCTTCTTTTGTTAATTCTCCATTTTTTTTTATGTTTTTTATAGTATTATTCTCATTTTTTTCTTTATTTAATTGAAATAAATTTAATTTTTGTTCCCCACAAAAACATTTTTTTAAAACATAAGAACCATCTAATTTAGGTACTATTAAAATTAAAGGGATTGAATTGCATTTATTACAATAAAACATTAATTTATATATTAAATGAAAATATTTTAATATTATTTAAATGACTGAGGTAACAAATGTAATAAAATAATGTAAATTAAAACTTTATTATATTTTATTTCTTTATTTGGATTTTTATTATTTATTCTATTTTTTCATATTTATTATATATATATAGTAAATTTCAAAAATAATAATAATTCAAATCATAATTTTGTAATTGAATTGGTTTTTAAGTTAATGTAAATTTTATTAATTTCTATAACTGCAATTTCAGAAATAATATAATTTTTTTTCATTATAAAAATGAATAAATATAAATAAATGAAATATATTTTGTTTTTGAGAAATTATAATGAATTATATTCTATTTCATGGATAACAATGATTTTTTATTTATTTTATTTTTCAACTTAATTTTTTAAATTCCTTTAAAAAAAATAAAATTGTTGAATTTGGAATTTTATTTGCATTTATTTTTCCTTTATTTATAATGATTATATTATATTTATATAAAAAAACTTCTAAATTTAAAATGAAAGGTTCATTTAATGAAAAATCAACTTTTGAAATTATTTTTCCTATATATTATATTATAAATTTTATTATATAAATACTTTTTAATATTTTGATATAAATATTATATCAAAAAATTAGAATTATTCAAAAAAAAGAAAAAAATGTATCAAAAACATTAAAAAATTTGAATTCATTTTTTTTTCCTATTTATTATATATTAGTATCAATATTAATTCAATTATTAAGTATAATATTAATTCAAGTAATGTTTTTGCATTAAGTCTTTTTGATATTGTTTTACTTTATTTTTGATTTGATTTTATATTTTGTGTTTTTTCTATTAAAGAAGCCAATTGTTATCATAATATAAATGATGATATTAAATATAAAATAATGAATTAGAAATTACTAATACTTTTTTTAATTTTATAAATAATTTATTATTTCTGAATTTAACAAAAAAAATATAAAAAATTAAAACAAATTAAATAAAAAAAAATATAACTTAAATAAAATGTTTCTAGATGATGAAAATAAAGAAGAAGAAGAAATAGTAAAAGGAGATCCATGGTCAATTCTTCCAGTAAAGACAAGAAAATATGCAAAAGAATGTATAGAAATAGTATTATCAAAAAGAAAAATAACAGAATTAATTAATTTTGATATGTTTGAAAATTTAGAAGCATTATGGTTAACAGATAATAGATTAACAGAAATAAAAGGATTAGATTCAAATTTTAGAATAAAAATATTATGTTGTGGAAAAAATAGAATAACAACATTAGAAGGAAGTTCAATATCAAAAATGAAATTTTTAGAAACTTTATATTTAAATAATAACAAATTAAAAAATTTAGATCTTGTATTAAGTAATTTAAAAAATTTTTCTTTTTTAAAAAATTTGAATTTATTTGGTAATCCAGTAGCAGAAGAGCCAGAATATAGACCAAGAGTAATATATGTAATTAAGAGTTTAGAAATATTTGATAGACATAAAGTAACTGATATGGAAAAAATGAAATGTGAACAAATAGTAAAAGAATATAATGATCCTTTATCAAAAAAAAAAGTAAAAAGACCAAAAAGATTAAAAGTATATGAGAAATTTTCTACAATTGAAAAAGAATTATTTGATGAAGTTGATAATATAATTAAAAAAAGAGAATTAGATGAAGAAGAAAATAAAAAAATACAACAAGAATTAATTGAAAAAGAAAAATATCCTAAAGGATATATTCCATATAATAATATAATGGCTGGTAATTTTGAGAAATATTATAATAAAAATATTGTAACTTGTCCTGAATTAGAAGATAATGAAATGGATAGATTATTTAATAAATATGATATAAGTAATACTGGAAAATTTAAAAAAGGAGATATTCAATTAATTTTTTTTGATGTTAAAGATTTATTATCAAAAAGAAAAATTGAATTTAATGAAAATAAATTAATTAATGAAATGTTAAATTTTTATGCAAGTTCAGGTGATTTTGTTACAAAAGATGATATTAAAAAATGTTATGGTAAAATTTTACATGGATTTAAGGCAAATATTATTAAAGATAAAGTTGTTGTTAGTAATTTAGATTATTTAAAAAAATTGTCTACTGGAAATGATCCTTATCTTGAAAAAAATACTGTTAAAAATATTGGACCACAGAGAAGAGATATTTTTAATATTAAATGTGTTACTGATAAAGAACAAAGAACTGTTATTTTAAATGAGAATAGATTGAAAAAAATGTATGAACAATAATATTTTAGTTTTTTATATATTAAATAAAAAATAAAAAATTATTTTTTAATCAATGTGAGTTTTTTTTTTAAAATTATTTATATCATTTTTTTTTAATAGTTTAATTGACGAATTCTTGTACGTATTTGATTTATTTGTTCTTCTATTTTATTTATTTTTAAAGTTGTTTCTTTTTTTGTTTTTATATCATTTAATGAACGAAGATGAGTTGGTAATTTAAAAAGAGAATTTTCTAATATTTGTTTTTGAATTAATAAATAACTTAATTGTTTATCTAAATTATCATTTTCATTTTCATTATCATAATCATTATATCTTATATTTGATGGGAAATGATTTACACTTTCATATCTAGAATTTTGATTTTGTTTTTTGTTGTTTTTATTTACATTTTTTCTTTCATATGAACTTCTTAAAGAAGTTATAGGAAAATTTGAATTATTATAAAATTGTTTATCAAGACTATAAAATCTTTGATGATTTTTTGATTTTTTATTATTATTTTTATTATTATAATTATTATTATTGATATTCATTTCATCTTCATATATATTTTTATGCTCATTATTCAAATAATAATTATCTATTATTTTTTGTTGGTTAATATTATTATAATTTATTTTTTTTGAATTTTTAAGTTCCATTATTTCTTTTGTTAAGAAAAATACTTTTGCTTTTTGTTCTTCAAATAATAAATTTATTTTATCATTTTCCTTTTTTGTTTTTAGATAATTTTTATTTAATGAATTATAATCTTTTTCCAATTGATTTTTATTTTTTTCTAATTCTTTAATTCTATTTCTTAAATTTAAATTTTCTTCTTTTGATTCAGCAAGTGCAACTGATAAATTTTCACTTTTATTCAATTCTTTTTCTTTAACACCTTTTAATTTCTGAATTTCAATTTTTAAATTATCAACTTTCATATTTAGATTCATGTTTTCTTCTTTTAATTCATTATTTTCAGAATATTTTATATCCAAATTTTGTTTTAAATTTTGAATTTCTTTTTCCATTTCATCAGTTTTTTTATTTACATTATTAAATTCTATTTCATCTTTATTTTGTGCTAATTCTTCTCTTAATTCATTTATTAATGAATCTTTATAAGAAATTTCATTTTGTAATTTTTCAATTATAATATTAATATTATTATTATTATCATTATTATTATTATTAAAATCATTACTATTATTATTGATATTATTAATAATATTATTATTGTTATTTTTAAATGTTAGATAATTATTTATTTGATTGTTATTATTCATTTCATTTTCATTTTGAATAAATTTTCTTTCCTTATTATTATTATTATTTCTTTCATTTGAATATTTAAATTTATTTAATTTCTTCATTTTTTCTTCAAATAATTTAGAATTTTTTTCCATTTCTTTAAAATATTCTTCATTAATCATATTAAAACTCTCACTATTATGAAAATTACTATTTCCAAAATTTCCAGTTCTATTTTGAAAATTCATTAAGTTTATTATTTATTCAATAAAATTAAATATTATAATTAAACAAATTTAATAAAAAAAAATTTTATCCATAACAATTATAATAATATTTCATATAATCATTTTCACTCTCTTTTTTAATATAATCTAAATATTTCTTTTTTTGATATTCTTTTTCTTCAGAAGTTCCTCTTTTATAATATTTAATTCCTTTTTCAATTAAATCATCAACATTATAATCATTTTTAGGAAAAAGATTAATTCTCTTTATTTTACTTTGTTTCATTTTTGTATTATAAAAATTATTAGTAGTCTTCTTTTTATAATCAGGAAACATATTTCTTAAAGAACATTTTTGAAGAGTATTTACATCTGAAATTCCAAAAAGATTTGTAGTAGTTCTAAAAAAAGTGCTATCAAATATTTCATTATCATATAAATCTTCTTCATTATTGTTTTTCTTTTTTAATTCTTTTTCTTTTTTTAATTTTATTTTATTTTTATATTTTATATATGCTTTATCTAAATTTTTTTTATATTCATCAGATGCTGATGATATTTTATCTTTAAATTTATTAGTCCATTTATCACTTTGAAAATATGGTAAAATTATACTATTAAAATTATTATATCTATTTTTTGCAGTGTTATGATTAAATGAAAAAAAATTTTTATTTGTTTTCATTTTTTTTGTTAATTTTAAAAAAAATTTTTTTACAATTTATATTAAGTTTATTATATACAAGTTAATTTATTTTAATTTACATATTTATAAAAAATGCTTTCAAACTAAAAATACTGAGAAAATCATATATTTTTATCCTTTTCAAATTTTGATTATTTCATAGAAAAATTGTTTAATGATTTATCTTTACAACAAGTAATAAATCTATCTAATATATCCTTATTAATATATTTACTCAAATTTTGCTTTGGATTTTTAGTCATTATAATAAAAGTTGGAATTAAACCCCAAGGATATGGTTTATATAAAAGTCTTTCAAGCATATTTTTTAATATATGTTCTTTAATATAATCATCCTTAATTTCATAAAAAATATAATTTAATAATGAAGAAAAAAAAACAGTTTGTTGTGAATTAAATCTTAATTCATTTAGAAATGCATTTATTAAAAGATCTCTATTTTCATTATCTAAATTAATAAATAAATAATTGAAAAAGTTATATACTTCTTTATTTGCTATTTTTTTTTCAATTATATTTTTCATTTTTGATTGGGCCCAATATAAAACTAATGCATTTATATTATAAGATCTTTGATCACTTTCTTGTATTGAATTTAATTCTTCAATAATTTCTTTTAAACTTAATTCATTTTTTTTTTCTAAAAAGTTATCAATTAATTCTTTAAATTTCCATTTATCAAATAATTTATTTATATCAAAAAGAACATTTGCACTTTTTTTTAAATTAATATCCTTCATTTCTTCATTTAAAGGGTCTGGTAAATTATATTCTCTAGGGTAACAAGATAAAATAATATTTTTTAATTGAATAAAATTATTTCCTGAAAGGGGAGATAATAATAAATAATAATATCCAGAAATAAAATCAGGATAAGTATTACATAATAAAAAGAAAAATTTATAAACTTCTTCTAAAAATATTTTACAATTATAATTTGATATTATTTCATTTGAAAATGATTTTAAATATGACAAAAGATCAATTAATAAAGATAAATATTTTTCATATCTTATCATAATTTCTTTTCTTCTTAAACTTTTATCAACTTCAAGAAAATTAGAAATAAATATTTTACATGAAATTAAATCTAACCAAGCTAATGCAAAACCAGGATAATTTGTTGGAGATATTATTAATAAGAAATCACTAAAAAAAAACAAGAAATTTATCTTTTTATAATCACCATTGAATAAATATTCTTTATTATTAAATTTATTTAAATAATGAAGCATATTATAAAATAATTTATAATAAAGTCTTTGATTAAATGAACTTTTAGAAATTAAATAATCTTCATGAAAAAATTGAAAAATACCAGTAAAGATTAAATTAAATAATTTTAAATGATTAAATTTTGAATTATTACTAAAATATAATAAATCAAAAAAAAATTCACAAACTTTTTCAACTGATGAATTATTAATTGGTGGTTTTACATTTTCAATTGGTCCTTTAATACAAATTTCAGTTATTATTAAACTTAATGAAATACAATTTAATTCATTATACATAAAAGTTTTTATATAAACATCTCTTTCATCTTTTTGAATTACTCCTTTACCATCATTCACCATTCTATTAAATAATAAACAAGATAATATATAAATATTTTCTTTAATTGCTTTTTTGTTTATAAATGATGTTGTATTTGATTTCAATGTTAAGTTATTTAATTTTGAATTAATACTAAATAATTTATAATATGTATCACTATTTTCATTATAAATATAAGGTGGAATTTCAGTTAATTTTTTTTCATCTATTGCATCTCTTTCAAATAATTCTTTTAATACTTTTCTTGCTATATTTAAAGTTGATTTATTCTCTAAAAATGCTTTAAAATATTTTTGATATTCAACCATATCAAATATTTCTTTTTTAATAAAAGCATAATGTAAATTAATATTAAATCTAACAAAAATTTCTTCTACAGTTAAAACAGTTTCAGTAATTTTAGTAGATATTTCTTTATGTAAAGTAACCCAACCTTTTAAAATATGAGAATAAATATTTAATAAAAAATCATTTGAATTTTTAGCGACATTAAAGCAATATTTTAAAGTAAAATTAGTTAAATCATAAGCATTTATAATATCAATTTTACTATCAGCAATGATTTTACATAAATTAGAAAATTCTTCTTTTTTATTTTTTGCTTCTTGTGATAAATTATAAATATTTAACATACAAACAGAATAATTTTTAGTCATTGAAGGATTTGATTGATCAATTGCTTCTTTTAACATATTATAAACAATATTTAAAAAATTTCTATTACCTTCAAATTTATTATAATCTTCATGTATCTTATCAAAATTTTCATATATTTTATATTGACTTTCAGTTAATCCATTCATATTTGGTTTTAATTCTTCTGGTAAATTTTCCATTTTTGCTAATAAATCATCTTGTTGTTTATAATGATTTTGATTTAATCTTCTTCTTTCTATTTCATTTCTAATTTCTTCATCTTTTTCTAATTTATCAATAGCATTTTTAATAACATTATTATAAATAAAACAAATACCAATATCATTATATTTATCTTCATGAATTTGTGATATTTTTTCAATACTTTCTTGTGAAATTTTTTTATTTTGTAATAATCTTTTCATTGATTTGGATATTTCAATTCTAAAAGGTTCTTTTGAAGTAATCATTGCTAAACTTCCAGAAAGTGATTTTATAACAGATTCAGCTGCATTTTTAAATTTTATTTCATCATTATCAAACATAAAATCTTTAATTAATAATTCTTTAGTTGTTTTTAATGATATATTAACTGCTCTTTGAGAAACTGTTGGAAAAATACCATTTATACTCATATTTAATACTTGAGTTAATATTCTACATAATTCTTGTTTTGATATTTTATTACTATTTGAATCATTGTTTATTATATCTAAAATATGGTCTAAATATTCATCTAAATTATTTATTTTATTACAAAAATCATTTAAGCTTTCCATATCAAGATTTATATTTTGTGGTTTTGAAAAATCTGAACTGTTTTGACACACTTTTCTATTATCTAATAATTTAGAAGTTGTTATTGATGAATTATCTAATTCTAATTTTTTAAATAAATTTTCTATTTCGAATTTAATTTTATTTTTTAAATTAGGAATTAATTTAACTTCTTGTAATAAAGATAATATTGCTTGAATCCAAGGATTTTTAGGATTAAAGACTTTAGTTTTTGCACTATGTTCAATTATTTTTGATATGAATATTATTATTATATTTAATTTTCCATTTTCATATGCATCTAAAATTAATTCTTTCATATCTAAATCTTTTGCTAAAATTGGTCTATTTTTTGATAATGTTATTATTCCTAACCAACTCCCTAAATTTTTTAATATATTTTGTTCACTATTACTTTTTTCTAAATTTTCACTATTTAATAATTTTCTTATATAAAAAATTGTATCTTTATTCATATATTTATTTAAATCATTTGAATCTATTAAAGTTATTAAATCATTATAAATTTGATGATTATTATTTTCTAAACTTATTCTATTTTGAATAAAAAAATTACTAAACCATCTTTCAATATTTTCATTAATTATTATATTTTTTAATTCTTTTGCTTTTTCATTTAAATTATTCTTTGTTATTGAATTTAATATTAATTTTATCTTATCTATTATTTCTTGTGAAGGAGAACTGAAATTTTCCATAACATTATTATTACCTAAAATATTTGACATACTCCTATCATTAAAATCATTTTGTAATTTTAACAATTTAGTTTTTCCATTTTCAGGTTTTAAATTCTCTTTTAAATTAACAAAAGTATTATTTTCATTTCTATTACTATTATTCATATTTTTATCATTTGAATTACAATTAATTTCTTTTCCTTTTTTTTCTAATTTATCATATAATTCTTTATTTTCTTTTAAAACATCTAATTCAAGTAAACTTTTAATAAATTTTGGATAATTATTAACTTTATCAATAATTTGATTTAAAGCAACAATACCAAAAGTATAAAGTGATCCAGTTCCTTTTTTAATACCTTCAATAATATATTTTAATGCAATTGTTTCAACAATTCCAGGGAAAAAATGATGATTTAACATTTGACCAAATAATTCAGAAATTAATTTTAATTTCTCTTCTGGATATTGATGAAAAAATCTATATTCATCTAAAGTACAATGTGTCATATAAACATAAATTTCTGATTCTTTTTGTTTTTTTGATTGTTTATATTTTATTAATTTATTAATTAATTCTTCTATTGAAATTTCTTTATTAAACATTTGATTAAATAAATTATGTGTTGCTTGTTGTATTTCTTCACTATTAATTGTTGAATGTTGAAATTCTTCAAAAAAATCTAAAATTGCTTTTGTAATATATCTTTTTTCATTTAATGATTTTCTAGAATTTTTCATTGATGGAATATCAACTAATAAATTTTCTAAAATAGTTGCTAAAGTTTCTAATGATAAATTAGCTTTTTCAAGAATAGTTTCTTTTTTAATTGTATTATCTTTAGATTTATCTAATAAATTTATTTGTAAAAAATTTAAAAAAAATTCTAAAAAATCTTCTCCTGCTTTTCTCATTCTATCTTTCATCCATTGTTCTAAATTTAATAATTCTTTTTTAGAAGCTAAAAATGCTAAATTAACACTAAAATCATAATATTTAGAATTGACTAAATAAGATAAACAATCTTTTAATGTTTGACTAATATCTAATATTTTATTTAATGTTATTGAATTAGGTTGACTTAACCAAATATTATTAATTATTTTTATAATTAAATCTCTATTTTTATCCCACATTTCTTCTAATAAATATAAAGAAGAATCATTTTGATTCATTATTAAAGGTTGAAGTAATTCTTTAAATAATTCTTCATATAAAAATTCTTCTTTTTCTGGTTTTATTAACATTAATGCATTTATTAATATTTCTGGTATATTTTGAATTGGCCAATCAAAAATTTCTTTTACTTTAATATAATAATTTCCTGTTGATAAAGATATTAAAGTTTTTATTAATTCTATACAACTCCATGCATCAATTAAATGTGAATATTTTTGAGTTGAAATTCCTGAATTTAATTCTATATTCTTTTTTACTTTTAATCCATTATAATTTTTAAATGAAAATTGACCTTGTGGGGGATTATTTATTAAAAATGATAAAAATTCAATTTGATTATTTTCATTTTCCCATTTTGAAAATATAAATTTAAAAAATTTATTTGGATTATTTAAAATTGTTAATTTTTGTAATATTGAAATAAAAGTTTCAAAATTTTTTTTGTCTTTAATTGAAAATTTAGGATCATCAAATGATTTAAATACTAAATCAGGATTCATTGAATCAATATTTTTTTTAAATAATTTATATAAATTATCAATATTCCAATTTACTGTTTTTTTATCACTTACATCATCAATTAAATTATTTGCATTATTATTTAAACTTTTTAAAAATATTTTATTTAATTGTTTATTTTCTTTATCTTCAACCCAACTTTGATGTTTAATTAAAAAAATAATAAAAGAACTTAATCTCTTTTCATCAATATCAAAATTTAACATATCACAATTTTTAATTTCAATATTATTATTTAAAATATAAGGACCAATTTCATAAAATATTTTCTCAATTTCAATAGGTTCATTGTTTCCAATTTCTAAAATTTTTTCTAATTCTTGAATATATTTTATATCATCTTGACTTTGTAATTCACAATTATCATTTATTTCTAAAAAATTAATAAATTCTTTTGCTTCATTATTATATTCTTCATCAATAGTTTCTAATATCATAATAAGAGTTTGAATAATATTTTCAGATAATTTAATTCCATTTTCATTTTTAATTTCTTTAAATTTTTCAATTAATAATTTTTGAGCTTCTTTTTCAAATTTTTCATTTGTACTCATAATCATTGAAATTAAGATTTTAAATTGATTTTCAATTGATAATTTACATACTTTGTTTAAAGAATTAAAAATTTCTGAAGCTGTAGATTTGTTTTCAGTTAGCATTAAAATTTCACTAAAAAAATTAATAAAATCTTGTCTTTCAATTAATTGAGGAAATTCTTGTAAGAAAAAGAGAATTTTTCCAGTTTTTGGATTTTGAAAATTTTTTATATCATTAAATTCAATTTCATCAAATAACATTTTATAAAAGTTTTTGTCAAAAGAAGGACCAAATGTTTCTGTCATTTTATTTATTTCTTGTTGAAGAGATTTAAATCCTTTTTTATTCTTTTCATGATTAATCAATAAATAAGCTCTGATTAATGGTGCTTCTCTAAAGTTTGATAGTCTCATTTTTTTTATGTTTTTTTTTTTTAATTTTGGGTTAAATATAAATTAATTTATATCTTTTTTTTTTTTAAAATAAAAAAAATTAAATGGAAAGTGAGAAAAATATTTATAAAATAGATGATAAATTAAATGATATTATTAATCAGAAAAATAAAGTTAATGAATTAACTAAAAATGGAAATTATGTTGATGCTGAAAAAGGTTATAAAGATATTATTGAAATCATTAATAATTTAAATAAAGAAGAGATTAATGATGAAATTTTAAATCAAAAAAAATTAATTATTTCTAATTTATCATTAGTATTAACTAAACAAAAAAAAATAAAAGAAGCAAAAAAATATGATATAGAAATAATAAGAACATTAGATAAAAAATTTGCTAAAAGTTATGCGAGATTAATAAATGCTTATTTAGATGAAAATAATATTTCATGTGCAAGATATCATTATAATTTAATGAATGATAATTGTTCTAAAGAAGACATTAATAAATTTCCAGAAGTTATTAAAAGAATTGATAATGAAATTCAAGAAAAAGATTCTTTTGTTCAATCAATACAAGCAATGAAAAATTTATTTAAAAATTATAAACCTTCATCATAATAATATTAAATAATTTATTATTCTTTTATAATAATTATATGATTTATTATCTTTTATAATAATTAAATAAAAAAAAATAATATTAAAATAAATAAAGTTTGAATTTAAAATTTAAGAAAAATAATTTAAATAATAATTATTAAATTAAAAAAAAATGAGTTTCTCACCTCTGACTTATAAATATTCTTTAAATCGAAAAAATAACAAAATAGATGTTCCAACATCACCATGTCATTGTAATTGTTGTACTTGTCATTGTTCATGTTGTTGTTGTCATTGTAAATGTTTGTGTCATTTAATTTCAACAAAATCAACTGAAAATAATATTTTAATTTCAGATGATAATGAAAGAAGTATCTTTGAAAAAAAACAAAATTTAAATATAAATAAAAAAATTAGAGGTCATTATAGAGAAAATAGTTCAGGAAATATGAGTTATAATAATGTATTTTCAACTGATTTAAATAAAATTAAAAAAAATATGATTCCTTGTTATAGTACTGTTAATATTCCTATTAAAGATTCTAGTAAAACAATTACTAATAATTTAAATTCATTTAATAATGAATTAATGGGACTTAAAATGAGATTAATGGATGAAAAAAAAAATATAAAACCATTTCGTTCTTCTTTAAATTTTTCAAATAATCAAAATACAGCTTTTAAAAAAAATAATCTTTTCATTCCTAAAAATTATTTTAAAGTTGATAATATGAATCTTAATAATAATAAAAAAAGAGAAATTTTAAATAGATCAAAAAATGAATTTTATAATTCATTTAATTCAAACAACAATGATAATAATAATATTAATTTATATAATTCAAGAAATAATAGTTTAAATCAAAGACAAAATTGTAATGATTGTGGAAATGAAGATTTAAATAACAATATTATAATTACACAATATGAAACTCCAAATAATTTAACATATTCATATGAAAGAAATAATCAAAATAATATAAATAATAAATATATTAATCAAGAAAATGGAAATTCACCTTGTTCAAATTTATATTCAAATCCTTGTTCAAATAATATTTATTATTCACCAACTAAAAGTTTTTCAAATATAACTCAATCAGAATCTTTTAATAGAACTCGTTCTCCTTGTAATCCTACTAATAATTTTCAAAAAATTTTATATGATCAACCTTTAAGTACTAATAATAGGAATTTTATTAATCAAAAGAAATATGATTGTAATAAATTTAATAATAGAAATCTTCCTTCTAGTGTTCCAAAAAGGAAAAATAGATTAAAAGAATTAGAAAATTTACAAAATAATTATATTATTAATAAAACAAATAATCAAAATCTTATTAGTCCAAATAAAAATGAAATTTTATTTAATAATGATAATCAAAATATTTATAAATCTCTTCCTAAAAATCCAAGAAATTCTAAAAGTAATAATTATTTAATTCAAAAAATTAGATATGAAATTATTGGTGATAATACTAAAGATTTAATTATTAATGAATTAAATAAAAAAATTGAAGATTTAATTGAAGAATTTAAAAATTCTTCTAATAATAATATTCATAATGGTTATAATTATGAATCAATTATTCAAAATCAAAGTGATGAAATTAATAATCTTAAATCTCAATTTTTAAAACTTAATAGTGATAATAATATTTTAAATAACAAATTAACAAATTTACAAAATGAAAATGATGAATTAAAAGAACAAATTAATTTATATAAATTAGAATTAAATCAATTAAAAATAAATAAACCAAAGAAAAAATATTTAGAAGAAGAAATTCCAAATAATGAAAATGAAATATTAAAAAATGAATTAGATAATTTAAAAAAAAATTTTAATAAACTTGATATTGAAAATAAAAAATTAAATCAGGAAATTTTAAGTTTTAAGAATAATAATTTCCCTTCAGATAATAAAAATTTAAATTCAAACTTTTTAAAATACAAAAATAATTTACCAGAATTAGAAGAAGAAAATCAAAAATTAATTCAACAAATTTTAGAATATAAAAAAAATATTTCAACTTTAATAGATGATAATAAAAAATTAACTAACCAAAGAATAGATGATCAAAAAGATATTTCAGATTTAATTGAAAAAAATAAGATTTTTAATAAACAAGTAATGGAACATCAAAATAATATGTTAACTTTACAAGAAGAGAATAAAAATTTATTAAATAAAATAAATGATTATAATCTTACTAAAGTGAATAATAAATTAAAATCAATAAAATCAAGAAATGATTTTGATAATTTAGAAATTAAAAATGGCGGTAAAGTATTTTTTAAAGGTATTCCATATACAGAAGAAGAAATTATAAAAAAAATTAATAAAAGATCAAAAAGTACTCAAAAATTTGTAACTAATACACTTTCTTCTAAATTAATATCTAAATTTAAAATAGAAACAAATTTAAATGTTGTTCCTTTACAAAAAATGAAAGTTGTTGGAAATATTAATGAATTAGGAGGAAGTGATAGTTTAATATTTAGAATATATGATGGCAAAAATATAATGTGTTATGATATGAAAAGTAAAGGATTTTATTTTTTTGATTTTGCTGATTATAATAATTTTTCAAATAATTATATTAATGATGATGATAATGGAAATATTATATTATCTTATAATTCATTATTATATATTATAACAGGTAAAAATTATGATATGTTTTATTGTTTTAATGCAGAAAAGAAAGGAATGGAAAAATTATGTAATTTAAAAAATAATCATTCAAAAGGTAATTTAATATCATATCATAATTCAATAATATGTTTAAGTGGACAATATAATAAAAAATGTGAGATATATTCAATATTAAAAAATGAATGGAATGAAATGAAAGAAATGAATATAGAAAGAAGTGAATTTGGAAGTTGTATAATAAATGATAAATATTTATTTAGTATATTTGGATTTAATTGTCCTAAAAATGAATATTTAAATACAATAGAATATTTAGATTTATTAACAGAAGATTCAAATTGGGAATATTTAAATTATAAAAATGAATATTTATTATCAATGTATATAAAAGGATTATTAACAATAAATTATAATGATGAAAAAATAATATTAATAGGAGGATATAATGGTGAATTAAATAAACCAATAGAAGAATTTTCACAAATAATATTAGGTAATAATTTTAAAGAAGAATCATATATTGATAAAGTAAATAGAAAATTAAAAGATATTAATAAAAATAAATTATATATATTTAATTCAGGTATAACAGAAATAATAGATGAAAAAAATAGATTATATAATATAGCATATGATAATGAAGATAGAATACATATATTTGAAATAAGAACTATGACTCATGATGTATTTAATTTTGAATAAATAATATTAATTATTATTATTTTTTTTTTAAGATAAATTTAAAAAAAATGAATTATATTTAATTTTAATGGATCCAAGATTTGATGATTTTTTAAATACAATAATAACTGAAAAAGGACAAGGTATATATGGATTTTTAGATGTATTATTTTCATTTTTATATAGAAGAACTGATTTTTTTTATGAAATGGCACCAGGTGAAAATATGGGTTTTTTTCCAGGTCAAGCACAAGCAATGATAAATGGATATTTTAAAAAATATCAAGAATTACATTATAAAGAAAAAGTACCTAAAAGAAATATTGATCCTAAAATAATAGAAGATTATTTAAAAAAGAGAGAAGAAGAGAGTAAAAAAAGAATAGAAGCAAAAAATATAATAAAAAAAGAAGAAGATAATAAATTAGATAATAATAATAAATTAGATAATAAAAATAAATTAGATAATAATAATAAATTAGATAATAATAATAATAATAATAATCAATCTAATAATAATAATAATATTCAATCTAATAATAATATTCAATCTAATAATAATAATCAATCTAATAATAATAAATCTAATAAATTACCTATTGAAAATAAACCTATGAATATTTCTACTTATAATGGAGATAGTTGTGATAATTATAATTGGTCACAAGGTGTTAATGATGTTACTATACAATTTAAATTACCACATCCAATTAGTAAAAAAATGATTAATGTTGATATGAATAATTCACATTTAAAAGTTATTATTAAAGATATTAATCAACCTTTAATTGATTCTGATTTTTGTGAAAAAATTAAATCTGATGATTCTAATTGGACTATTGAAGATGGACAACAATTAATATTTTATTTAGAAAAAGCTAAAGAAACTATTTGGAAAAGTGCTTTTATTGGTGGTAAAGAAATTGATACTAAAACTGTTGATAATAGTAAAAAAATTGATGAATTTGATTCTGAAACACAAGCTGCTTTAAATAAAATTATTTATGAACAAAATAGAAAAAGAAATGGTTTACCTACTACTGAAGAAGAAAAAAAATTAAATGCTTTAAAAGAAGCATGGAATAAACCAGGTTCACCATTTGCTGGACAACCATTTGATCCTTCTATGTTTAATTTAAATGAACCTATTTATTATAATACACCTGAATATGAAGCACAACAAAGATTAAGACAAGAAAAAGAACAACAACAACAAAATAAGTAGTCAATAATTAAAGTCATTTTTTTTCTTTAATTTTTTTAAATTTTAATATAATATATCTTATTAATTTAAATAGTTATAAAAATATAATTACATTTATAAAAATTAATGTCAACTCCTGGTCCAACTCCATTAGATGAGAATACTATTGCAAATTTTGAAGCAATTTCTGATAAAAATAATCAATTTAAAATTGTTTTAAAAAATAAAAACAATTCTCTATTTATTTCTTGTAGAATGAATGAAAATATAATTAATCATATTTATGAAAAGAGTTTTTCAATGGAACAAATTCAACAAAATAAATATTTTTATCAATTTGATACAATAAGTGAAATTATAAAAGAAATTATATTAAAAAATAATACTAAAAAACCATTAATTAAAGAAGGAGAAAATGAAATTTCATTAATTATTTATTTATCTACATCAAAAATTAAAGATGTTATTTTTTCAATACCTGAAAAGAAAAAAAATTCAGATGATAAAATTGAAGAACTATATCAAATAATTTTTGATATGAAAAAAGAAATAAATGAATTAAAAGAAGAAAATAAAAAAATTAAAGATGAAATACAGGAATTAAAAAATAATAAAAAAGAAAAAAAAGAAGAACAAAAAGATGAAACTACTACTAATAATAATTTACCTATTATTTCTAATAATTTTAAAATATCATCAAATCCTCAAATTATTGAATTGGGAAAAAGTACATGGGGAAAAATTACAATGGACCCTTCCCCTAAAAATAATGAATATAAAAATAAAATTTGGTATATTGATTATTATGATTCATGGACCACTGTTCAATTTTATGATAATTTGGATTATTTAAAATCAAAAAATTATAGTGAATTCCAAATCCCTATTAAAGGATTTGGAACTTATTGGACAATATTTAAAAATTATCTTTATTATTCAATATCACAAGATGGAAATAAAATAGGAAAATTAAATTTAACAACAAATAAATTTGAATGTGAAAAAACTTTGAATGATATAATTGGGGGCATGAATCAATGGGGAGGATATAATGATATAACTTTTGTTTCAAATCCTGAGTCAATTTATCTTATATATCAATCAAATACAATTAACAAATTAGTGATTAAACAAATAGACCCTGATTCTTTAAATATTATCAAAAGTTGGGAAACAGATGCAAAAGAAAAAAAACAATATGGGGCTTTTTTTATGATTGGAAATACCATATTTGCAATAAAAAGTTATAGTGAATCCCCAACAAAAATCATTTATAAATATGATTTAATAAAAGAAAGAGGTTTTAATATTAACATTGATTTTGCTAATATTGGAGGATATGATACTTCATTACATTATTGTTATCAAACAAAACAATTATGGACAATAAATAGTGGTAAATTTTATATTTATGATGTTACACTTTAAATACATTAATAAATTTAATTAAAAATATATATTTAAAATCATTTAATATAAAAATTACATAATCAATAAAAAAATTATTTATGAGCAACAAACTTTTTATATTTCTCAGCATTTCTTTTCAAAATTTGATCAATAGGTCCTAAAACTCTTTTAAAAGAATTTCTATCCAAACTCAATAACTTAACTTCAGTTTTAGCTTTAACATTAGCAGCTCTAGGTTGATCTCTTAAAAGAGCTAATTCTCCAAAATATCCTCCTTTAGTATAATTAAGTTCAGGAATAGCAGGTTTCCCAGGTTCTTTATTAAGAAAAGCAGTAGCTTCTCCTTCTTCAATAATATAAAATACATCACCAACTTCTCCTTGTCTAATAATAAAATCTCCAGCATTAAAAGTGCATCTTTTCAAAGCTTCACTAACTTGACTAATTTCATATTTATCCATAGTTGAAAAAATATCAACACTTTTTAAGAAATTTTCATATTTTTCTCTTTTTAATCTAGCACTTTCTTTAACAATATTATTAAAAGTATCTCTATCTAAAGACCATAAAGAACATTCAGTTTTTGCTGTAATTGATGCTGCTCTTGGGACATTATATAATAAAGCTAATTCACCAAATGAATCACCTGGTTTATATGTTTTAATATATTTTTCATTTTCTAAATTTGGTAATTTAATTGTACAATCTAATTCACCTGATTCTACAATATATATACAATCACCATTATCACCTTGTTTAATTACTGTATCACCTGCTTTAAAATTTTTTTCCTCCATTGCTCCTATTACAATATTTATATCTGCATTTTCTAATCCATTAAAAAGAAATGATTGAAGTATTCTTGCTTTTATTTTTGCTGTTACTTGATCATCTTTTTTTACAAATTTAGGTTTGAATTGTTCTTTTTTATTAAATTGACCATATGATTCTGCACTAATTCCTTTTCTTCCTGCTACTGAAGTAACTCTTTTTTTCATTGTTCTTTGTGGCTTGAATTGTGTTTCTATTATTTCTTCAAATGAATATTCTGAATCTTTTTCTCCTGATTGTTTCTTCATTTTTAATATTATTTGACGATATTCTTTTACTTTTTTCCTTAAGGATATTAATTCTTCTTTTTCTTGTACTGATAAACCCTTTCTATTGTATTCAGGTCTTTTTTCAAGATAATCACATATGGATTTTATTACATCATTTGGTTTTTCTTTATAAATTTCAGTTAATAAAGGTGTTATTATTGGTTTTATTTTTTTTTCGAGATATTCTTTTTGACTCATTTTTTTTATTTTGTTTGAAAAATTATTACTTAATATTTAATTAAAAAATATAAAAATTGTTTAATTAAAAAATTATTGACTACTTATTTTGTTGTTGTTGTTCTTTTTCTTGTCTTAATCTTTGTTGTGCTTCATATTCAGGTGTATTATAATAAATAGGTTCATTTAAATTAAACATAGAAGGATCAAATGGTTG
>JAEEGK010009813.1_pt1 | contig 22224 bp, 12 predicted proteins | sample 8958771 | NCBI WGS metagenome assembly JAEEGK01 (sample SAMN16246547, study PRJNA631951) | gut metagenome | biome: gut microbiome; feature: rumen; material: SC-attached | host: Bos | place: Iran: Karaj | collected 2018-10 | reverse complement strand
GTTATTGATTTATTTATTTCGCTTATATTTTATAATATCATTTTATTTTATTATTTTTTTTTAATTTTTTTTTTAATAAAAAAAAATTTTTTTTAATTAATTTTGTATTTTATAAAAAATATGTTACAATATAATAGTTATATTGAGTTTTAAAATCATTTTTTTCTAACTATTGTTTTATTAAAATATTGTAATTTATCACAATTTTTTCAAAAAATATAATATCAAAAATAATAAAAAGAAAAAATAGATTATTATTATTGAAGAATTTAAATCAAAATATTATAATATAATATAAAGAATTATATAAAATATATTAGATTTTTGTTTATAATAAATATTAGATAATAATATGATATAATTACTTTAAATGATAAAAAAAATAGATTCTTATAAAAAATACAAAGTTTTTTTTTTAAATCAAAAATTTATTTAAAATATGTGATTATATTAAATGAACCAATTTAATAATTTTAATTTTATAAAACTAATAAAAAAAATAAATCAGAGTTGATTTTGTTATTTAATTTAAAATCTAATTAATGAAGATGAGGATTTTAAATAATTTGATTATGAAAATTTGTTCTGTTCTGTTTGATACATTATTTTAAATTTAGTTTGATTTGTTTTTTCATTTTAATATTTAAAATATATTTACAAGTTAATATAGATTTAAAATAATTATAATTCTAATTTTCTTTTATATACTTTTTATTATGAATAAAAATTGAAAATTATTTTAACAATAATCAAAATTATTTAAATAAAAATTATCAGTTAAAAATTAAAAAAAACTAAAACAAATTTAAAAATAAAATAATAATTAAACAATAAATTCCAAACAAAAACCCAAAAAAAAAAAAAAAAAAAAAAATGAAATGTAAAAAATGTGAAAACATTCAAAAAGATCCAATAACAGGTATGTTAGTATGTTTAACATGTGGAAATGTATTTGAAGATTCTCAAATAGTACAAACATTAGAATTTGACACAAATCAAAATGCAGCAGGAACATTTTTAGATTTAGATAAGCCAACATATTATAATCCAGTAAGAAATGATTTATCAAGAATGATAGATCCAACTCAAATTAGATTAAATAAAGTATATAAATATATTATTCAAATTGCTAAAATTTTAACAATTCCTGATTCTGTTGTTGAACGCGCTAAAAAATTTTATAATATTGCAGCTAATAAAAAATTTACTAAAGGAAGAAAAACTAAACAAATTGTTGGTGCTGTTTTATATTTAGCTTGTAGAAGAGATGGAACTAAACATTTATTAATTGATTTTTCTGAAGTTCTTCAAATAAATTTATTTGTTATTGGTTCTGCTTATTTAAAATTAGTAAAGTTATTAGATTTAGAAATTAAAATAATTGATCCTTCACTTTTCATGCATAGATTTTGTGAAAAATTATTTTATGGAAATAAAACTAAAAATTTAGGTTTACAAAATTTTGAGAAAAAAGCAAAAGATATAGAAAAAACAGCTTTAAAAATATTACAATTTTTAAAAAGAGATTGGATAACAACTGGAAGAAGACCAAGTGGTTTATGTGGTGCTTGTTTATTTATTTCATGTAAATTACATGGATATAAATTAATAATAGATGATGTTGCTAATGTTGTTCATGTTTGTAATGAAACTATTAAAAAGAGAATTGAAGAATTTTCTCTAACTAAATTAGCAAGTATGAGTAAAGAAGAATTTGAAAAATTTGAAGATAGTCATTTTTACCCTGGTGCTAATCCACCTGCTTTTAATAAGAATAAAGAAAAAGATAATGATAATTTGGATAATAATAATTTAAATATAATTAATGAGAATAATAATAATGAAAATTTTTTTGATAGTAATAATTATATTGATACTTCAAGTAATAAAATTCCAAGTTTTTTAATTCCTGCTAAACCTTTAAAAAATATTGAAAATAATAATAATATTAAAGAAAATGATAAATTATCTATGATTTCTGAAAAAGATGTTAATAAATATATTTATTCTGATAATGAATATATTATTAGGAAACATATGTGGAATATTATGTTTAGAGATTGGTTAGAAGAACAAAGGGAAAAACAGGAAAAAAATAAATTACAACCTATGCCTTCGAAAAAACCTAGAATTAAAAAAATTAGTGGAAATCCAAATCAAAACCCTTATGAAGCAATTAAAAATAGTACAAAATTCGGAACTAAAATTAATTATCCTTATGTTCAAAAAATTTTCCAAAAAAAATAAAATATGACAAAATAATTTTAATATATAATTAATTATTTTTTTTATAATGATTGTATAATTATATAAAGAAAAATAATATTCTTGTTATACAATAAATCAAAAAAATAAAAAATTATAGAAATAAAATAATGGATAAAAACGAAGAAAAGAAAGTAGAAGAAAATAATGAAAATCTTCATAAATTAAAAAAGAAAAAAAGTGTTCATTGGGATGAAAAAACTTTAGAACAAAATGAATTAGAAAATAAATTATATCCATGTACAATTCCAATAACAGAGCCTAAAACTCCATATACTCCATATGAAGAAGGTGATGATGAATATTTTAATAAATTAAATAAAGTAAATGAAACAAAACCAACTGAAGATGTTCTTGATAAAGTAATAAATAAATTAGAAAATAAAGTTATTGAAAATGAAGAAAATAAAAAATCAAAATTTATTCAAATTGAAGTTATTGAAGCTGATGGAACTACTAAAAAAGAATTAGCTAAAGATCATCATAAACATACTGAAAAATTTATTGATAAAAGGGGAAAAGCTTATCGTAATGAATATGCTGAAGCTAAAAAATTCTTAGATGAACATCATGATATTGGTATTGATAGTGATAAAAAAGATTTAATTGAAGAAACTATGGAAAACACTTTAACTAATAAATTTGTTGGAATGGCTGATAAAAAAAGAAGAGAAATGGAAGAAAAAGAAAAAGAAAAAGAAAATTAAAAATAAAATTCAATTATGAATTTTTTATTTTTTTATAAAACTATTTGAATGTTAATTAAATTGAATTTTATTGAAAAATTTATTGAGTATATTATTATTATTTTTATTCTTTTTTACCTTAATAATAATTTAATGTAACATATTATATTTATTTAAATGGAAAGTGAAATGATAAATAAAAAAAATTTAGTAGATTACACAGATTTTATTGTAGATAAGCCTGATTTAGATAATTACAAAGAAATAACAAATTATCCAAGAAAAACCTATTTTACTAAATTAAAATATAAATTTCCAAGTTTAGTAAAAACAGGATTTAATAAATTTCCCAGTTATTTAAATTTAGAAATAAAAACTCCAATATTAGAAGAAAATCCTTATTTGAATGAAAGAAATAAGAATTTATTTTCAATAAGAAGTGTATTTTTAGATAAGGAAAATATTAATAAATGTTTTGAAAGAAAATTACCAAGTTTTTCTCTTCCTGAAAGAAATAAATTATTAATGGAAAAAGAAAAAAAAGAAAAAAAAGAAATTAAATTATTAAAAAAAAAATTTGAAAATTATGAAAGAACAACAAAAGAAAACGGAGGTAGTACCACTGATAAATTTTTTAAAAGTATTAGTAAGAATATTTTACAAAATAAATTTTATGTAAGAAACATGAAAAACACTACAGTAAGTTTAGATAAATCTGATTTGTTTATCACTAGAAATCAAAATAATTATAGAAATGAAATCTCTAAAAATAATATTTCAAATGTATATATTAATGAAAGAAAAAATATAGATAATAGGCCAAATAAATATAGAGGAAGACTCTTAAGAGGTAAGAATTTAATTGGTTTAAAATTTGATAAAAATTATTTAGATATTATTCGTACTGAAAAAATTATTAAAAATATTTTATCTGGTGATTATTAAATTATAAGTAATTTGTATTTTTAATTAAGTGATTTTTTCTTTAAATTAAAAAAATAAAAGTATGAAATTCTTTAAAAATTTATTTCAATTTTTTTTTTTATTTATAAAATATAATTTTTTATAATTATAAAATTAGCATTTAAAATAAAAAATTCACTTTTTTTCTTTTAATTTATAAGAATAAGTTATCTTAAAGTTATTTTTTATTAAAAATAAATAAATTTAAAAGTCCAAATTATAATGAACCCTTTATATTCAAATGATACAAAATTAAAAAAAATGTTAATGAAAACTATTTATGTAAATGTTTTAGGAAAGGTAGAAAATATATTACTTGAATATAACGAAAATGTAAATATTACTAATGAAATATATTATAAATTATTTGGGTGTCTTTGTGAAATAATAAAAATAACAAATAATTCTCCTATAGATAAATCTGATTATTTACATGCATTATATCTACAAAATGATATTTTAGATAAAATGTCATTGATTATAGAAAAAAATATTAGTTAAAAAAAAAATGAAGATTAAGTTTTATTTTTAAAACTTAAATGTAAATTAAGAATATAAATATATTAGAATAAATAATAATAAATTTATTAATTTCAATTTTTTAATATTTATTCATTTGTTTATTAAAATTTTCTTCATTGAAAAGGAATAAATAAAGAAAGAAAAATTTAAAAGTCTTTTTTTGTGGATATAATAGGAAATAAATTTTATTCATTAAGGAAGATACTTTTTTTTATTTATATAATTTTTTCTTCGATAAAAATGGAATTATTGTGAAAAATTTTATAACGGCTTTAAATATTGATTTAAAAATAAATTCATCAATAAAAAAAATAAAATTATAAATTATTTAATATTAATTTTTTTAATTTTAATATTAATTTAAATTAAACAAAGTTTTTATCAAAAATTTTTTATCTTCTTTTTAAGTCAAAAATTAAGATAAATTCCATTGTATTGTATTTATAAAAAAAATTAATTATTTAAATTAATTTTTAATAATTAAATTTCTTAACCTTTAAATAAAATATTATATATGAAAATAATAATATGGAATCATAAACATAATTTCAAAGATGGATTCTTCAACAAAAACATTTTTTCATTTAATGATTATCTTGAATAATTAAAAATAATTATAGTACACTTTCCTTATTATTATATTATAATTATTAATAAAAAGATGTAAATCCTTAAAATAAAAAACTCAAAAAATATTTAAAAAATAAATTAAAAAAAAAATTGAAAAAAAATATAAAAAAAATGGGAATATGTGAGTCACCAAATCAGTCACAAAAGCCCAAATTTCAACAAAAAGTAGTTAGTAATGTTAAAACACAAAATCAATCATCGTCAAATCAAATATCAACATCAACAAACATTCCACTTATTATAAATCGTTTAAGTGAAAAAACAAAATATGATGATATAAATAAGTATTTAACTTTAAGTGAAGTATTTTTAGGAAGAGGAGCAACAGGAATAGTAAGAGAAGCTCATAATGATAAAGGAGAAAAATTTGCAATAAAAACAGTTTGGAAATCTGATGTTGAACAAAATACTTTTTTTAAAAAAGAAATTGAAATATCATTAACTTTAAATCATCCAAGTATTGTTAAATGTAATACAATATATGAAGATGCTAATACAATACATTTTGTTTTACAATTAATTGATGGTGGTGATTTATTTGATCATATAATTCATTCTCCAAAAAGAAAATTAAATGATAATGAAGCAATGGATATATTAGAACAAATATTACAAGCATTGCATTATTTACATGATGAAATGGGTATTGTTCATAGAGATATTAAACCAGAAAATTTTTTAATGTATAATGATAAAGGAAGAAATAAAATTAAATTAATTGATTTTGGTTTTGCAACTTATGCAAAAAATTTAGAATTTATGACAGAACAAATTGGAACTCCAAATTATAGTGCTCCTGAAATATTTGAAGATAAACCTTATACAAATAAAGTTGATATTTGGTCAGCTGGAATAGTATTATATAATATGATTAATGGAATGCAACCTTTTTCTTCTAATGAAAAAACCTTAATGGATCAAGTATTACATAGAGAAATTGATTATAGTGGTTTTAGTAATAATAGTTTAAAAGAACTTTGCCAAAATTTATTGGAAAGAGATTCTAATAAAAGATTGACTGCTTTTCAAGCTTTAAATTCTCTTTCTTTAATTAAAGGAAGTGATGCTAATCAACAAACTATTCCTTCTAGTTTTAATCCTGATATTAATAAAATTATGTTTATTTTAAATAATGATAGAGCTTTAGGAGATGAATTAAGAGAAATTTTTTTGGAATTTTTATCTATTGGAGAATTACAATCTATGTATGATAATTTAATTAATAATAATGAAAAAGATATTGAACAATTAACAGGAAAAAAATATTTAAAAGCTGGAGATTTAATTGATTATGCTAAAAAAAATAAAAGTGATAAAGAACAGTTTATTTCTGAATTAGATAAGTTTATTGAAGGAAAAGGAGAAGAAAAAATTAATAAGAAAATGATTAATTGTCTTACTTTCTTTTTCACTGCTATTGAAAGTAAGAAATTTATTAGGAAACAAAGAGCTCTTAATGACTTTAAGCAATTTGATAAAAAAAATTTAGGTTTTATAGGACCTGAACAGTTAGATTTGATTTTTAAAGATAATAATAAAAGAAAAAATATTAAGATTGATTATAAAAATAAAAAAAGAATTCAATTTGAAGAATTTTATAAAATTTATAATGAATATGATAAGGTTGTTATTCCCGAACAAATTAAGTTTACTTAAAAATTTTTTTATGATATCTTTGAATTATTTCAATTATATATTTTTTTTAAAAGAAAATATAAATTTATTGATTTTAAAAATTAATTAATTAAAAAAATTCAATAGAATTGTAATAAATTATGAAGAAATATAATATTTTATTTTTATTTCAATAGCAAAATCATTTTATGGAAAAATAACTAAAAAAGGAAATCTCATAAAAAATAATATATTTTTCAAATTATATAAATAAATAAATTAATATTAAATGATAAATAATTAATAAATTAATGAAAATAATATTTTCGAAATCAAACATTTTTGATGATTAAAAATTTAATAATAAATAATATTTTCTAGAAAAGAATTAAAATGTTAAAAATGTATTATTTTAATGGAAATGTAAGCAAAAAACTTTTTCAGTTAATGAAATTTTTTAATTTTAAAAATATTCAAAAAAGTATATAATTTTTTACTATATTATTTTATAGTTTAATTATTTGAAAAAAATGTATGCAACTAGAAAAAATTATACTTCTTTTGGAACAAGTGGAAATTTTTATTATAATCAATTAAATCAGAATAATAATAAAATTAATAATTTTTTCTCTTCTAATAATAATCTATATAATTTAAATAAAAATAGTTATTATTCTCCTAATAAAATTAATAAAAATTATTCTTATAATCTTCAAAACAATTATAATTTTTCTCCGATTAGACCATATTCTTCTTATAAAAATTTAAATTTTTCAAATAAAAATTATAACAGTGAAAATAATAATAATATTCCAGATAGAAGTACCTCAAAAGATTATAAAATAAGATCAATGAGTAGTTTTTTTGAAAATTATTCAAAAAAAGTTCAAGCAATTAAAAATATAATAAATATAAAAAGAATTGATTATAAAAATGAAAACAACGATTTTTTTATAAAAAATTTTAAAAATAAAAACATATTAGAAGTAGAAGATAAATCTGATTTAACATTTTTAAACACAGAAAATGATTTAAATTACCAAAAAATTAAACGCATTCTATATTCAAAAAATATTTTTGGGAATTCAAATCATAATAAAAGTTTACTTAATAATCAAAAAAAAAGTCCACTTCAAAGTTCTTCAACACCAATCAAAATAATTCACAAAAAAAACATAAGTATCAATGACTTTGATAATTCAATTGAGAATAGTTCAAATGAACTATTAAATTATAATATTGAAAATAATAATAATTCCTATTTAAAAAAATCAATATTTTCTTATAAAAATATTAATATAAATAAAAAAGAAATAACATTAAATAATAATAACTTTTCAAATGGAATAAATGATTTAATTAGAAAAAAAAAAAATTTTTTTGTTTATATGTATGCAGAAGCAGATTATAAAGGAGTTAGTTGGTGTTCTGATTGTATATTTTCAGAATCATTTATTAAAAATGGGAAAGAATTTGTTTTAGAAAATAAATTACCTAAAAAAATATATTGGGTGAATATTCCAATAAGTAAGTATAAAAGATATTCTTATAAATATAATAATATTTTAAAATTAAAATATGTTCCAACTATAATTTATTTTGAAAAAGGAATTGAAGTTAGAAGAATTGTTCAACAAGAAACTTTTAGTCAAGAGAGAATTAATTCTTTTATATTGAGTGCTTATAATTCTTTTAATTAATTTTTATTTTATTAATTATTTTTTAAATATATATTAATTTTTATTTTTAATAAAAATTATTTTTTGATTAATTTAACTAATTATATTATTATATAATAAAATAATAAATATCTTAAACTGGAATAGTATTTAATACATATATTATAAATCAAGGATTAATATATATGATTGCATTAAAATTAAAATTTTTCTTTTTTTTAATATTTACAATTTTTCAAATACCGTATAATTTCAATTTTTTGATATATTTATTCATAAAAATCATTTAACTGTTCTTTATATTTTTCATAAGTTTCTTCATCTATAAATACATCAAAATCTAATAATATTAAGAAATTATATTCTAAAGAATTCAATTCATCTAAATTTATACCACCTACTTTTGCATAATATTTATTCGAATAATAATCATCTTCATTATATTTAATAGCTAACAATAAGGAAGTTAAAATAAATCTAAATAAATTAATTTAAAAATTTACCTATGTATATTTAAATTTGTTAATTGAACATTTGAATTTTCACAAACTTTATCAATAAAGATCAAAGAAATTATAACAGTTGAAGGTTCTGGCTTAGAATATTTCATTAATCTTTTTAAATAATTTTTTATTGAAATATGAGGAGGTTTCTTACTTATAAAATATTTTATTAATGAATTTTCTTCAGGACCTTCATTTACTAAAGCTGCATTTTCATTTACAATTTCATATAAAATTTTTGAAATAATATCTACATATTGATGTGATAGTTGAATATAATCTAATATTCTTCCTTTTGTTTTTAATTCTTCTTTTTCAATTAAACTTTGAGGAATATTAGGAGTTGTGTCTGACATTTGATAATAATTTGTAAATTAATTAGTATAAAATTTTTTTCAATTATTCATTTTAAAAATATCAAATTTAATTGTTATTTCAGATATCATTATGGTTCATTATTAAAAAGATAGGATATAATTATTTTTTAATATTAAAATAATTTTTATTAAATAAAATCCAAATTGAAATAATTTTTGAATATTTAAATTTATGAATAAATATTCTTCATTCCTTTTTGAAAATTATTCTGTGATGAAAAATCAATATTAAAATGATAATATTCAAAATTTATTCAGTAAAATAATTAAACAACAGACAATAAAAAAATATATCAAATTTAATGTTTATTAATGAAAAATTAAAATTTATGTTATTTTAGGAGTAAAGAAAATTAATTTCATTATATTCTAATAGCATAATATATCTATTTTTTGAAAATAATTGTTAAATATTGTTTTTTATTGAATAAAAATTTTTGCTGAAAATTTATTTTTTAGATTTTAAAATTAATAATGGATGATTATATTCAAGATGAGGAATATAAAGGATTTTTTTATAATAATAATGAAGAAGAGCAGAAATTTTATGAAGGAGGAGCACATTTTTCATATAATGAATTATATAAAATTTTAGATAAATTATCAAAAGAAGAAAAAAATACAAACGTTTTTAATTTTAATAATAAAGCAAAATCAAGAAATATAATAATTGAAAAGGACTTTTCAAATTTAGAAAAATTAAATATAAAAAAAGAAGAAGAGAAAAATGATGTAAAAAATATTATTCCAATAAATAAAAAAAATAATAACAATAACAATATTAATTATAAAAAAAAGCCTTTAGCAATATCTTCATTTACAATAATTGAAAAAAAAATTCTTGGAGTTTTAAATATAAATATTTCCGGAAAGCAAAAAACAAAAATTTCTCCTGATAAAATAAAAATCTTAAATGATAGACCAATAAGTTCTAATTGTAAAAATTCAAATAATAAAAAAAAATTTAATAATCTTTATCAAAAAAATGAAACAAATCCAAAAAATAAACAAAGAACAGGAAGTTCAGAAAATAATAAACAAATAATTAATTATAGAAATATTGAAAAACAAAAATTAAGTTTTTCATATCAAAATTTAAATAAAATTTCTTCACCTTCAAATACTTATAATATAATATCAAAAATTAAAAATAATAAAAATAGTAAATCACCTTTAAATAATATTAATTTGAATATAATTGAAAAAAATAATCAATATAGAAATAAAGTTTTAAATTCAAGTAATCATCATGAAAACATTTATAATACAACAATTAGGAATTCTTCAAAAACAAAAAATGTAATTTCATTAACAAAAGAACAAGAAAAAATTTCTAATAATAAAGAATACTATATAAGTTCAAATACTGAATTTAATAAAAGTAGAAATATAAATCCTCAAAATGAACTTGAAAAAGAAAACGAAAAAAATATAAAAGAACAAAATCACAATTTAAACATTGAACAAAACAATAAATGTTTTAAAACATTTCATAATAATGATAATCAATTATTATTAAACAATAAAAATAATATAACAAATCAAAATATAATTCAAATAATAAATATTATATCAAATAATAAACCTCATTCAACTGAAAAACCTTTTCATCCAAAAATTTTAACAAATAACAATAACAACAATAACAACAATAACAGTAATAATTATAATTCAAATCAAAAAAATATAACAAATACAAAAAAATTAGCAATAAATAATAATAATTCAATTTTCCATTATCCAAAAAGTATATATAATAATAAGAATCATAATCTCCCTTTTTCATCAAGAGCTAAAAAGTCTAATATTAATAATATTAAATCTCTTGAAATTTCATTAAAGCATGGTGTTAAATCTACATATAATTTAAATACACAAATAACTTCAAGAAATAGAAATACTAATCCAAATAAAACTTCTTTTAATCCTATTAATGGGAAATCACCTATTCAAAATTTTCAAATTCATTTTAGTAAAAATTCCACGAGTAATACTCTTAATAGTAATAATAATAATCAAAATAATAATTATAAAACTAATTATGGGAAAAATATTGTTAATAAGGATTTTGGAAGTAAAAAAAATTCTAAAGAAAAAAAAATATCTTCTTATTCAAATAATAATAATACTAATAATAAAATAAAAAGCAATTTTTGTAATAATGGAAATAAAAATAATTCTATTTTGAATAAAGTTAAATTTAGTAAAGAAAAAAAATAAAAGATAATTTAATTTTTATTTAAAAGTTTTTCGTATATTTATTATAAATTTAAATGTTTGAATATTTCATTTAAATAAGAATTAAACTAATTATAAATTAAAAAAAAATAAAAATAACTTTTTATGAAAATATTTAATAATTTTTTATGTTTGAAGCTGAGAAAGATAAAAACCAAAAAAACATTAAATCAAAGCAAAAATATCAGACTTCAAAACCAAGTTATTTAATTCCATTTAATAAGGAAAAATTTTTAAAAAATTATAAAAAAAGTAATTCTCCTAGAAAAAGAACAAAGAGTGCTGATACAAATAATAAAGAATATATTGAAATTAAATTAAAAATTCAAAAAATAATTAATTCAACCAGAAGAAAAAAATACAATTTCAATCAAATATCAAAAATTGAAAAATATAATGAACAAGATAAATTACTTGTTAATAAATTAAATTCAAAAGATTATAAATTATTAAACAATTCATCAACAAATATAAAAAATATAATTCATAATAAAATAAAAAAAGAAATTATTAAAAACTTTAATTCTCCTAAAAAAGAGAAATTAAATACAAAAACCAAAAATTCAAATTCTAAAATTAATAATAATATAGAAAGTAAAAGAAAAGAAAGTAATGTTAAAAAAGAAAATAATATTCAAAATAATAAAGAAATTGAAATTAACAAAAAATCAATTTATCCAATAAAAATAAAATTTAAAAAAAAAACAAGATCTCTATCTCGTCCTGATAGAAAATCACTTATAAAACAATTACAAGAATCACAAAATTTAAGTTTTAAATCTTTTTATGAAAAAACTTCAGAATTAAATAAAAGTTATAATTCCGTTAATTTAAAAAGAAATAAAGAAATGAATATTTCTTTTAAAGAACAATTAAAAGGTTCAACTCCAGTAAAACAAAAAAAAAATTTTTTTCAAAGCAATAATTTAAATAATAAAAAGGATAATAATAACAAAAAAATTAAAAATAGAAGTGATAGTGAAATCATTTTTTCTCCTTTTACGAAGAATAAAATAAGAAAACAAAATATAAATTCAAATAATAAAATAACAAATAAAATTAAAATATCCAATCTTAAAAATTCCCAAAGTACAAATAATTTAAAATCATCAAAAAAAATAAGAATAAAAATAAATTTAGATATATTAAAAAATTCTTCAACATCTTCTTTAGACAAATCAACCATTAAAATGGAAAATAAAATAAATAAATCTTTATCAATAATAGAAAATAACAATAAGAATAATTCAAATTCATTCATTGCTACTCCAAAAATAATAAAAAAAATAAGAGAAATAAAAAGTATATGTAAGAAAGGATTTTCAGGGATAAATACAAAGAAAATAAATCAAGATAATTTGTTAATTGTGTCAAATTTCATAAACTATAAATCTCATTTATTATGTGTATGTGATGGTCATGGAATATATGGTCATTTAGTATCATCATATATAATAAAAACTCTTCCATTACTTTTAACATCAGATTTCCAAAAAGAAAATATAACTTTATCTTCTCCTTTCAAATATATAAAAAACCAATTAATAAAATCATTCCAAAAACTTAATAAAAACTTACAAAAAAAATCTGAGATAAACACCATATTTTCAGGTTCAACATGTATAATAATAATAATAACAGAAGAAAAAATAATATGTTCAAATTGTGGTGATTCAAGAGGAATAATAGGTAAATATAAAAACAAAAATTGGATATCATTTAACTTAAGTAGAGATCACAAACCAAATGAACAAGATGAAAAAAAGAGAATATTATCAAAAAATGGAATAATTGAACCTTACAAAGATGAAAATAATAATCCAATAGGTCCTGATCGTGTGTGGGTACCTAATGATAAGGTACCTGGGTTAGCAATGAGTAGGAGCTTAGGTGATGAGATGGCTCATAGAGTTGGAGTCACTAGTGTACCAGAGGTAATGGAAGTAGAATTTTGTATTGAGGATAAATTTATTATTGTTGCTACTGATGGTCTTTGGGAATTTATTAATAGTGATGAATGTGTAAAAATTGTTGGAGAGTTTTATTTAAAAAATGATATTGAAGGAGCTATTAACTTTTTATATAGAGAAAGTTCTAAAAGATGGATTTTGGAAGAGGATGTTATTGATGATATTAGTATTATTGTTGCTTTCTTTTGAAAAGAATTATTTTTTTTATTTTTTTTAGATTTTTATATATGTTTTGGTTATTTTTTTTATATATGGAATTATTCAAGTTTTTGGAATTTTTATTAACATTAATTATTATAATTTACTGGAATTTATTTTAAATAGTAATTGTAGAATTTTTATTAAAAACAATCAAATTAAAAAGTCAAATTTAATTTAATAAATGGAATCTCAAAAAAATTTACTTTCAGTAAAGTTTAATATTCTTAAAAAATTAGAAACTTATAATCATAATAAACCTTCAAATTCCAATAATTCTTTTTCATTAACGAAAAAACATCATTCATCATTATCAAAAATAAATACAACTCATACTATGAAAACAAAAGTTCATAGAAATTCAAATGAAAAAAAATTTACGGATATAAATACATTAGCTTTCCAAACTTTATCAGATGCAGCTTTAAATGTTAAAAATTTATTAAGTGATTTTTTAGTTAACGCTGATCCAGAGGATAAACAAACATATCATATTGAAGATGAATTAAAAAAAATAAATAAAAAAAAAAATCCTATAAATATTTTTACTTTAACAGGAGAACAGAATTCTGATAAAGAAAATGATGAAAAGATAATATTTAGAAAAAAAACATATGCTAATCATTATAATAAATTAAAATTTGATAATTATGATGGGAATTATTTTAAAAAAATGAAAACAAGGGATAAAATTAATAATAGAATAAAAAATTTTTCCCTTGATGAAAATGATATTGATTTAAATAAAGTTGGCTTATTAATTAAACATAATTTAACAAATAAATCAATATTAGAAAATAAAAAAAAAGCATATCATAGAAATTCAATGCCAATTTTTGATAAAACATTTTATACCCAAAAAGGAGACAAAAGAAAAAATTCAAATTTATCATCAAATGATGTTAGAATTAAAAAACCAAAAATTAAATTTTTGGATATTCAAAATACTGAAAAAAAATTAAAAAAAAAAAACACTATTAATAATTACAGTTATAATTTATTAAGTTCATCTTCAGAAGAAGAAGAATTAAATGAAGAAAAAGATGAAAATAAAATTAAAATGATGGAATTAAGAAATAAATTAAGTTTTGATAAACAGAATTTATCAAAAAAAAGATATTCTTATGTTTCAAATGATAAAATAATAAAAAAGAAAAAGACAAATACAAATACATATAAAAATACAAATACTATAAATAACGAATTAGATAATAAATTTAATGATTATAATAGAAGCAATACTATTCATAAATCAAATAATAAAAATCAATATAAAGAAGATGAAACTGATATAAGAAATTATATTAATTTAAGTAAAAAAGGTTTTAAAAAATTTAATGATTTATGCGAAAATTTAAGAAAAACTTTTATATTATCAAAAGATCAACAATTAATTGATTATATAAATGCAGATGAGGATTATAAGGAAAGAAATAAAGAAGAAATGAATTTAAACATTTTAAATAAAACAATTTTAAGTTTGGAGCATGGAAAAAATTATAAAAACGAAAATAATGAAATGAATTCTTCATTAAATAATAATTTGGAAATTGTAGATATAAATAATGATGATGATTCAGAAAAAATAAATGAAATGATAAAAGAATTTCATTTTAGAAGAATAATTAATCAGAATAAATTAGTATATGATTCTTTAAGTGATGAAGAATTATATGAGGAAAATGAAGGGCAATTTTTTATATATCCAAATGGATATTTTATATTTTTTTTTGATATGATAATGCTTTTTTTAAGTATTTATGCAATTATTCTTCCTCCTTTTGAATTTGCTTTTTATGTTGATAAAAAACCATTAATTAGAAGTGTAATAACTGAATTTGTTATTGATTGTTTTTTTATCATGGATTTTATTTTAGGATTTTTTACAGGATATTTAAATTTTGACGAACAATTAATTTCAAATAATAAATCTATTTTTATTCATTATTTAAAAACTTGGTTTTTTTTAGATTTAATAAGTGGAATCCCAATAAATTCATTATTTATTTTAATTATGAGAAATAAAAATATAATAATTTTGAGTTTCTTTGATTATAAATGGAAAGTATATCAATTACTTAGATATATACGTTTAATTAAATTATTTAAAACATTTAGGCATAATTCATTTACAAATTCAATAAATAAAATGATAAGTGGAATAGATGTCTTAGTAAAATGGTTTAATTTATATATGTCTCTTTTTATATTCATATCAAGTGTTCATTTACTTTCTTGTATATTTATTTTTTTAGCTCAATTAGAATTTCCAAATTGGATTTATATAAATGGATATGATATAGATTATCAAAGATTTGATATATATATTACTTCATTTTATTATATTTGTGCTACTGTCTTTACTATTGGTTATGGTGATGTAGTTTCAATTTCAATATATGAAAGATTTTTTAATATACTTTTATTGATTGTTGGAATTATGATTTACTCTTATGCAGTTTCTGCAATAAGTAATTATGTTCAAAATGTTGATTCCAAAACTTTAGAATACCAACATAAAGTTGCAATTTTAAACCAAATTAAAATGACTCATGAAAGAATGCCACAATCACTTTTTAATAAAATATCAAAATTCTTATTATATAAGTTAGGAACTGAATCAAAAGATAAAAATGAAATAATGGATAATTTACCTTTAACATTGAGAAACAAATTAATAATGGAAATGTATAAAAATATTATTCATAACTTTATATTTTTCAAATATTTTGATAATACAGATTTTATTATTAGAGTAATTTTAGCATTTAAACCAATTCTAGGAGTGAAAAATGAAAGATTGGTAAATGAAGGAGATTATATTGAAGAAATTATTTTTGTGAAAAGAGGGAGATTATCTTTAGAAATTCCTTTGCCATTAATAATAAAACAAGAAACAATAAATAAAATAGAAACACTAAGAAAAACAAAAACTTCATTCCAATTTGGTTTAAATAAAACTTTTATTCCAATTTCAACAACGAATAAAGTTCCCACTTTAATTAATTCATCAACTTTAGAAGAAATAAATGATGATGAAAAAGAATTTAAAAATTTAGATAATAAATTAAAAGCTCAACAACAATATATTAAAATTATTGAAATAAGAAGAAATGAACATTTTGGTGATATATTAATGTTTTTAAATAAAAGAAGTCCATTAAGTGTTAAAGTTAAGACTAAAGTTTGTGAATTATTTCTATTAAAAAAAACTGATGCTGTAGAAATATCAATGTCATTTCCAAATATATGGAGAAAAATTATAAAAAAATCTCTTTTTAATATGGAACAAATTGAAAGACTAATAAATAAAACTTTAAAATTTTTTTATATTCATAATGAAGGAATAAATCATAAAGGGAATACAAAAGAAAATTATTTTAGAAGAGAACCAACAATGAATAATAATTTATTAAATATTAATCCAAAAAGTATATTTAAAAATTTAAGTGTTGATGAAGAAAAATATGAATTGCAAAGTATTCCAAGTTATGATAATGAAGAAAATGAGGAAGAAGAAGATGAAGTAAATTTTGAGGAAGAAGGAAGTAATGATTTGGATTTATTTAAAAAGAAACAAGTCACAAAAGAAACAAATATTAAAACTGTTATAAAAGAAGTAGATGAAAATTCAGATAAAAGTGAAGAAAGCGAAAAAAAAAATGAGTCTAATATTGATAATAATATTAATAATTCTACTTCAGAAAACAATAATAATGATGAAAATAACAAAGAAGAAAATGATAATGAAGATACTATATCAGATAAAACAAAAGAAAATTTATTAACTAATTCAAAAGATTCTGAATCTTCAAGAAGAACAAATAAAACTTTATTAATTGATATCAAGAATAAATTAATTGATTATTTAAGTGATTATTATGACGATAAATCAAAAAGGACTTTGATTTCATCAAATAGTTTAACTTTACCTTATACAGTTGATGAAATTAATAATGAATCAAATCCTTTTGAAGAACCAATTGATATTAATAAAAATGAAAAGTTAAAATCAAATTTATTACCTAATTCTGTTTTACTAGAAACTAACTATCAATATAATAATGTAATTACTAATCAGAAAGAGAAATCCTTAAAAAAAGATAATAATATTCTGAATGATATTTTAATATTATTAAATAAAATTAATGATATAAGTCCTAATTCAAACAATTTATATTCATCTTTTCATAATATACAAATTCAATCAAATTGTTCAAATCTTTTTATCAAATGTACAAAATTCTCTAAAACTCAAAGTATAACCAATAAATATAAAAAAGACAAAGAAAATAATTATGTAATTTCAATAAATAAAACAAATTCATCACCTATAATAAATTCTCGTAAAGATAATTTAAAAAATAATGAAAATGTTAGTTATTTTAATTCAAAATCTTTTATTAATAAATCAATCACAAATTTTAAAGAAAAACCATCTATTCAAAAAGTACAATCTATAAATAATATTTTCTCTTCAAAAAGAAGAAAAACTTCATTAAAGTTTTTTAGAAACAACCAAATTAATAATACAAAAACATTTAGCAATTCATCTCTATCATCAAAAAAAAATAATACTAATGATATGTTAAATGTGATCAGTCAAAATATTGAAAAAAATTCATTGAATTTGAATAATCCACAATATTTTTATCAAAGTTATTTTTCTTCTTTAATGAATAAAGAAGATAAAAATAATATTACAAGTAGATTAAAAAATATTGCAAAAATTATTGAAAATAATATTCAAAAAGTTAGTACTCATACTAGTGGAAAAGCTAATAGTGATGAAGAGGAGAATCAAGATAAAATGTTTAATTAACATATATGATTATTGTATTTTTTTGTAATATAGTAATATTAGTAAAGATTTTTGGATTATTAATATAAAATTGATATATTTTGAATAATTCTAAATAAACTTTAATATTAAATTCATTAAAAGAAAAGTATTTATTTTATAAAATTATTTAAACAATAAAAATTTTGGTGAATATATTTTTATCTCATAATTAAAATTTATTTTTAAGAATAAGATAATATCAGGAATTAAAAATATAATCTTAAATATTTTCATCTCCTCTAAATAAAATAAATTAAGAATCTTGTAATTAATTAATTAAGCCATTAATATAATCTTTAGGAAATTTCTTTTACAATTCAAACACAATTCAAATTCTATTTGTCTTTTAATTAAAAGGATGTATATTTTTCTAAAAGAAAAGGAAATGTTTCCTTTAAATATAGAATAATTATTTATTTGTTTCTTAATATAAACAATAAAATTATTTTTTCTTAATATAACAATTTAAAAATTATTGATTTTAATTGATAAAATGGAAAATAATGATAATATTCAAGGATTATATTTAATTGATAATCGTCAAATAATTCCTGATGTGAATGGCAATATTACAAATTTAGGAAATCTAAATAAAAATAAACAAAATAAATTTTATTTTACATATATATTTAAAGAGAGTTTAGGAAGAGTTTATGATTTTTTTAATAAATTAAATAATTATAAAAAGGAGTGTTTCAATAAATTTTTTTCAAATGTTTCATTTTCAAGAAGCGAAAAATTAGATGAAGAGGGGAATTTATTTAATTTTGACTGGAAAAATAATCATAAAATTCAAACAATGTGTACTAAACAAACTAAAACAAGTATATCAAAATCATTTACTCATAAAACAATATCTGTGTCTCAATTACCATATGGAAATTTTTTATTAAAATTTAAATTCTTTTATAATTCATGTGAAAATTATACTTTATTTACTTTTGAAATTGAATTTGATGATCCAATAGAAATAGATAATAGTAATAATCAAATTGAAGTATTAAATAATGATTTTGAGTTTATTTGTAAAGAAATTGAATTAATTTTACATAAAGATATAAATGGATTAGAACAAACAGAATCAGTTATTATTAAAAATAAATTAAAAAATGTTTGGAATTTTATTATTGATTTTGAATATTGTTTTAATTCTTTTTATAAACCTTTAAATGGTATTAAGTTAAGTATGGAAAATGACAAAGGAGAAAAAGTTAAAAGTTTACAAGTCGGAACCTTGATTAAGCTTATTAAAGATGATATAGTTATATCAAATCTTGTTATTAAAAAAATAAATGAAAATGATGATAAATCTGAAATTTTTATGGAAAGTTCTGAAAATAAAAAATTTAGTAATGATTGTATTATATTAGAACAAACTTGTTATATTATGTGTAAAAAATTAAAAGAAAATGCTACTTTTCTTATGGTTAAACATATTGGACATGAATTTATTTCTGATGAAAAGCTAAATGCTTTAAGTGTTATTAAAAAAAAAATTTTATTAAATTATAAAAATATTTTAGAAAAAAATTTCAATTCAAATTTAAAGTCAAATGATGATTCAATTAATTTAAATATAAGTAGTAGTAATTCAATATAAATTTATAATTTAATTATATAATCCATTAATTATATTCAATATGAGAAATTATTGAAAAAAAATGTTATTTATTTTAATCACTTTGAATTTTTTATAATAAATTCCATTATAATTTTTCAATTTTTTATATTTCTTTTCAAAATTAAAAGAAAAAATTCATCAAAAAAAATCAAGTTTTTTTATTTCTGTTAAATTAATTCAATAAAAATTTAATTAAAATTATAAAATTGTAGTAATATTATTATAATTTTTTTAAGAGTAAAAAATGATTTGATATTTGATATTTCGATTTAAATCTTAATTCATTCAAATTATAAGTTTTTTGTTTTCAAAACTTTTTTGAAATTTATTTCTTTTTTATAAAAAAATTCTATTAAAATCCTAAAAATAATAAATGAATCATTATCAAAATCTATAGAATTGAAAATAATATATCAATAATTTGATATTTATATTTAATCTATAATGAATAACCTTTTGAAAAATCATTCTGAACTCAGAAAGATAATTTTAATCAATATTATTTAAAAAGTTTAAAGCTTAATAACTGTTTTCACAACAAAACAAAGATATTTTCTTTATAAAAAAATCAAATTTTTATATTATTTCTACTTTAAACTGTTATAAATATTGAAAAATGATAATGCAAAATAATCTCATATTTAATAATAAAAAAATAAAATAAATATCACTAAAAATAATTGATTAAAAAACAAAAAAAAAAATTGAATTTCAAAAAAAAATTTCAAAATTTAAAAATTAAAAAATATCTTTTTTCATTTAAACCCTAAAATTGCATTTAATAAGGTCTATTATAATCTCTTTTAGCCAATCTAATTTCCCCAGGAGTTTCAAAAATAAAAATAGACCCATCTTCACTAACACTACAAATAAATTCTTGATTAGGAGCAACAGCAACTCTATTAATATTATTAGAATGTCCTAAACCTTTCCATCTAGGAATAGCAGTGTCATATTCCCATATTTTAACTTCTTTATCTTCTCCAGCACTAACAAAAAATTCTCCGCTTTTACACATTGAAAGTGAATTAACTTCTCCTTCATAACTTCCATCAATACTTCTAATATCAACTCCATCAATTACATCCCAATAAGTAATTTTTTTATTTGTTCCAGTTGTTAAAATTTGGCTTTCATCAGGATGATAAGTTAATTGTTTAAACATTGTAGTTTCAAATAAACAAACCAAACGACGATATGAATTTATATCCCATATTATACATGAACCATCAGCACTTGCAGATACTGCTCTATCATTCAGGGAGTTCACTACTATACTCCATACTCTACTTCTATGTTCTTTTAAAGATGTTTCCATTGTTTGAGAATGATTGTTTATTTTCCATACCCGAATCTCTCCGTTCATACCCCCTGATACAATCTTACGGCAATCACCTGTTGCTGCTATTGCTGTTACACCATTTGTGTGTGCCTCGTTTATACAATAAAGGAGACGACCACTTTGAGGGAGGAATGTACGAATTTTACCATCGTGCCATCCACTATATATTGATTTACCATCCTTCATAAAACCAAAACAATAACATTCCAAATTAGGGACATGGATACGAAGATGTTCCTGACGAGTATCACTATTCCATATACGAATATCCTCTTTACCACATGTTCCAAATACTCCACTGTATTCATATGGGAATTGTATATCATTGATTCTATCATTATGACATGTATTACGTATTTCATTATTTAATGAGGCAACTTCTACCCAATATATATTTGATTGATCTGTTCCACAGAAAAAGTATGCTGATTCTGCAGTTAATGTCATTGAAGTTACTCCACCTAAAACTTTACTTTCTTTTTTAATTCTAAAATCATTAAAATTTATTTTAGCTAAAACACCTTCAGCACTTCCAACTAAAAGATCAGAATTAGGTAACATTTTAATACAATTTACTCCTTGTGGGAATAATCTTTTAACAGGACCAATTCTCTTATAAATTGCATTAGTTAAATCAATTTCTAATATATCTCCACTTTTAGTTCCCATATATGCAAATTTATCATAAGGATCAATACACATACATAAAATTTGTCTTTTTAAATTACCAAAATTAACATCAATAGAACTAACTTTCTTAGCTTCATAATCAA
>JAEEGK010009812.1_pt1 | contig 22225 bp, 16 predicted proteins | sample 8958771 | NCBI WGS metagenome assembly JAEEGK01 (sample SAMN16246547, study PRJNA631951) | gut metagenome | biome: gut microbiome; feature: rumen; material: SC-attached | host: Bos | place: Iran: Karaj | collected 2018-10 | reverse complement strand
CTGCCTGCCGTCCGGGACCCAGGTCATGACCATGTTGTTGGGACCCATACGGTCACCCAGGTCGTCTCGGCCGTTGGTGGAGGCGTAAGTAAGGCGCACGGGCTCGCCTCCCTGGGCGGGGATGCTGTAGACCTCGCGGTTGCCGTCATACTCGGCCGTGAAGGCGATGGTCTTTCCGTCCGGGGAATAGCGGCCGAACATTTCGTAGCCCACGTGGGAAGTGAGCCTGCGGGCCTCGCCGCCCTTCAGCGGAACGGTCCAGAGGTCTCCGGCATAGGAGAAGACAACGTCGTTGCCGTTGGTGGCCGGGAAGCGAAGCAGGCGGGCTTCCCCGGCGGGCATGGCAACAGCACTCCCAACCACTGCAGTCAGGAGCGATAAAGATAAAAGAATTCGTTTCATATCAGCTGTTTAGAAAATTGTTTACCAGATCTTCGGCCTTTTTGAAGGCGGTGGCCAGGTCGTCGTTCACCAGCACTTTATCAAACTTGGGGGCATAGGTCATTTCTTCGGCCGCTTTGGCTACGCGCGTTTCAATGGCCTCCATGGGATCTGTCCCGCGGTTGATGAGCCGCTTGCGCAGTTCTGCGACGGAAGGCGCCTGGATAAAGACGGAGAGCGCCGCATCCCCGAAGTACTTCTTAAGGGACACGCCACCTTTGACATCCACGTCAAAGATAATCACATGCCCTTTGGCCCAGATACGGTTCACTTCGCTCTTGAGGGTTCCGTAGAAACGATCCGGATACACCTCTTCATATTCTACGAACTTGCCGTCGGCCACCAGGGCACGGAAGATATCGGCCGGATAAAAGAGATACTCCACGCCGTCCTGCTCTGTTCCGCGCGGGGGACGGGAAGTGGCCGATACGGAGAACTCAATCTCCGGATGGAGGCCCAGAAGGTGATTCACGATGGTGCTCTTCCCGCTTCCGGAAGGGGCCGAAAAGATGAGAACTTTACCGGACATAGATAATCGTTTTGGGTAATCATACAAATATAGTCAAAAAAACTATAACTTTGTACCCGAATGAAGATTGCAGTGTATAGCGGCAGCTTCAACCCCCTGCACAAAGGGCACGAAGCCATTATCCGTTTTCTTACCCAGGAAGCCGGCTTCGATCTGGTATATCTGGTGGTCACACCCCAGAACCCTTTCAAACAGACACACAGCCTTCCCGCCGGGCAGGACCGTTACGATGCGGCCCTTGCCGCCGTGGCCCGTCATCCGGACCTCAAGGTTGTGGTGCAGGACATCGAGCTCAAGATGACCCCACCGCAGTACACCATCCGCACGCTGGATGTCCTCCGGGAGCGGGAGCCGCAGAATGATTTCACTCTGGTAATAGGGGCCGATAATCTGACCAACTTCGCGGGCTGGCGCTATCACGAGCGTATTCTGCTGGAATACGGCGTGGCCGTTTTCCCCCGCAAAGGCTATCACCGCGGATACGCAAAAGCCCGGCTCCTCAAAGAGAATCCGGACTATAGAATCGTGCTTCTGAAAGCCCCGCTGGTCACCATCTCCTCCACGCAAATCCGCGAAGGCCTGGCGGCTGGCAAGGATATGAGCGCCTGGCTTATGTAGGTCTAGTATTTGATGAGCATCTGGCCGATAAAGCGCCGGTACTCGATGGGCGTCATATTCTTTTTCTTGCGGAAGATCCGGATGAAATTGGACTTGTTGTTGAAGCCGCAGTCGTAGCAGATTTCGGCGGCCGAAAGGGTCGTGTCGGCCAGTAGGGTACAGGCTTTGGCGATGCGCTGGTTGTTCACATAATTGATGTAGGACATACCCGTTCGCTTCTTGAAGAAATGGGAGAAGGCCGAGTCGGACATGTTCACCAGGGCGGCCACGTCGGAGAGCGACAGCTCCTTGTCCAGGTTCTTTCCTATATAGTCACAAACCTTGGCGATGCGCCGGCTTTTGGAATTGGAACCCAGTTCCTGCTCGTAAAGCCCGGTCACCAGCCGCTTGCGGTTGGCGTTGGCCATAAGGCTGAGGATGTTCAGGAAAGTGGTGACCGACTGGAAGCCCTGCATACGCGTGAGGGAAATGATCTGCTCCTTAATGGCCTCCTGTTCGGGACCTTCGAAGCTGAGGCCGTGCTCGGCGTCGAGGAGCAGCTGCCGGATGGGCGAAAAGATGCGTTTCTCCAGGATGGGGAAGTGCAGCAGTTCCTGCGCGAACTGGATGGTGATCACGTGGTTGGTCTGGTCCGGGGACTTCCAGGCGTGGGGAAGGGACGGGCCGGTCATGACCAGGTCGGTGGGGCCGAAGGCTTCTTCGGAGTCTCCCACCACCCGCGTGCCGGAGCAGTTCATCACCAGATTGATCTCGTACTCGGGATGATAGTGAACCGGGTAGTCGAACTTGGCATTGGGGTGATTGAGGATGATGAAAAGGTCCTCTTTGTGGAGGGGTACTATTTCCTGCTGTAATTCGCTCATGGCGCAAAGATGGGTAAATTTTTTTGATTTGCATACACCCGTTTCAAAAAAATATACTTTTTTAGCGCAGATATATACCATTTCTCGTATTTTCTGTCTTATCTTTGTATCGAGCTAATAACGCGAACGTAATCAAACTAATAACCCGTTGAAACTATGGACGCTATTTCCATCGGCTGGATAGACATCTGCATTGTCGTCCTATACCTTATATTTATTATCTGGTGGGGACTCCGTCACGGGAAAAGTTCCGACGCTGGCTCCTATTTCCTGGCCGGCCGTTCCATGCCCTGGTGGATCGTGGGTCTTTCCCTCTTCGCCGCCAGCATCTCCTCGACAACGCTCATCGGCCAGTGCGGCGATGCCTACGATACCGGCGTGGCTGTTTTCAACTACAACCTCACCGGCGTGGTGGTTATGGTTTTCTTCGCCACCTTCCTGCTGCCCCTGTACATCAAGTCGGGCATCTTCACCATTCCGGAATTCCTGCAGAAGCGCTTTGACAAGCGTTCCCGCTACTATTTCAGTGCTATCTGCATCATCGGGAACATCTTCCTGGATGCCGCCGGCGCCCTGTATGCGGCGGCGCTCATCATCAAGCTGGTGTTCCCGCAGGCCGACCTTCAGCTGATCATCCTCATCTTCGCCATCCTGGCGGCCTCCTACACCATTCCCGGCGGCCTCTCTTCGGCCATTAACGCCGAACTCATCCAGGCCGTCATCCTCATTGTGGGCTCGGTAATTCTCACCTTCGCCTGCTTCGCGAACGGTGGCGTGGACTACCTGTCCTCGCTCTTCGCTTCCGGCGACATGTCGGTGAAGCTCATCCGCCCGCTTTCGGACCCCGCCACGCCCTGGCTGGGACTCATCGTGGGCATGCCCGTATCCGGCATCTACTTCTGGGCCAACAACCAGACGCTGGTGCAGCGTGTCCTGAGCGCCCGCAGCGTGGACGAAGGCCGAAAGGGTGTTATGTTTACCGGCTTCCTTACGTTAATTACCTTATTTATAATAGTGTTCCCCGGCGTCATTGCCCGGAACCTCTTCCCCGGCATCGAGCGACCCGACATGATTTACCCCACGCTGGTGCTCAAGCTCCTGCCCACGGGACTGCTGGGTATCATGCTGTCGGCCCTGCTGGCAGCCCTTACCTCTACCCTCAGTGCCATCCTCAATTCCACTTCCACCCTGTTTACCATGGACTTCTATGCCCAAGCGCGCCCCAAGACCGACTCCAGGAAGCTGGTCTGGATTGGTAAGATCACCTCGCTGGTCATCATCGTGATTGCTGCGTTGTGGGCGCCCAACATCGGCAAGTTCGGCTCCCTCCTGAAGTACTATCAGGAGATGCTGTCCTACATTGCGCCGCCGGTGGTAGCCGCCTTCCTGCTGGGCATCTTCTCCAAGCGTGTGAACGGGAACGGCGCCTTTATCGGCCTGCTGGCAGGCCTGGGTATGGCTGTGGTGATGCTCCTGTGGCGCCACCAGATCTTTGGGGATATGCACTTCCTTCTCATCATTCCTTTCCTGCTGGCCTTCAGTATGCTGGTTATCTATCTGGCTTCGCTGGCCTTCCCCAGACCTGACGCCGAAAAGCTGCAGGATACCACCTTCTCCTTCAAGGCGTTCCGTGAAGAAGGCGTGGCCCTCAGGCAAGGACCTCTGTACCGTAATTACCGTTTCTGGGGTGGCTGCCTGCTAGTGGGTTGCGCCGCCATCCTGGTCCTATTCTCATAAACCATGAAACTGCAAAAGTATTCCGGGAACCCCATTCTCTCCCCGCTGCCCGGCAGCGATTGGGAGAATCTGGTCACCTGCAATCCCGGTGTCATTTACGACGACGGTACTTTTTACATGCTTTTCCGTGCGGCCGGGGACGACGAGGATCACGTGATCCGCTTCGGCCTGGCCACCAGCACGGACGGCTTCCACTTTGAACGGGTCGGCTTGGAGCCGGTTTTCGGCCCTAGCCAGGATGGCCCGGACAGCGGCTGCGTGGAGGATCCCCGCATCGTAAAATTCGGGGATACCTATTATATTACCTACGCGTACAGGCCGTATGCTCCGGGCCGATACTGGACTTTCCCGCATGATGTAGTGCGGCTGCCGGCCTGTGACGCTTTCGCCCCCAAGGCCTGGGCTGCGAGCTTGGGCAATACCGGTCTGGCCATGACAAAGGACTTCCGGCATTTCCGTCGCCTGGGGCGCCTCACCTCGCCGGTCCTGGACGACCGCGACGTGATTCTTTTCCCCGAAAAGGTGAACGGAAAGTTTGTGATGTTGCACCGGCCCAAGGACTGGGTGGGGGCGGATTACGGCGTGGATCAGCCTTCCATCTGGATCAAGTTCTCGGACGATCTCCTGTGCTGGGAAGACAAGCCTTCCACGCTCTTGATCACCGGACGGCCGAACTCCTGGGAGGAGAAGATCGGCGGCAGTACGCCGCCCATCCTTACGAGCGAGGGCTGGCTTATGCTTTACCACGGCGTTGCCGACGGAGGACTGGCCCATTACAGCGTGGGCGCACTGCTGCTGGATGCCCAGGATCCCACCCGGGTAATTGCGCGCACGCCGGCTCCCATCCTGGAACCCGAGCTTCCCTATGAGCTGGAGGGTTTCTACAACGGCTGTGTCTTCCCTACGGGCAATGTGGTAGTGGACGGAACCCTGTATGTGTACTACGGTGCCGCCGACAAACACGTGGGCGTCGCAACCTGTGCACTGGAAGATTTGTTAAAGTATTTACTCCAGTTCAAAAAAATATAATCATTAAGCAGAAAACTGATTTTTTTCTTGGAAAATAGTCCCGTTATTTGCACTTACATTGTAACTTACTGATAACCAAAACATACGTTATGAGCCTAAAAATTCAATCCTTTCTTGCGGCAGTCCTGCTGGTAGCGGGATCCGTCGCTGGATTTGCCCAACCCGGGCAGCTTACCGTCCGCGGTAAGGTGACAGACCCCACCGGGGCCCCTGTCGCGGGCGCATCGGTTATCGTCGTGGGTACCATGAACGGTACTTCCGCCGACGCTAACGGCAACTACATCCTCACCAAAGTGGCTTCCGACGCCGTTCTGCAGGCGTCCTTCATCGGCTATCTTCCGGAAGAGGAAGCCGTGAACGGCCGCAGCGTGGTGAATTTCATCATCACCGAAGACAGCGAGCAGCTGGAAGAGATTGTGGTGGTCGGTTACGGTCAGATGAAAAAGAGCGACCTCACCGGCAGTGTGGCTTCCGTGAAGACGGAAGGCATTACCAATGTCCCGGCCAATTCGATCGAGAGCCTGATGCAGGGCCGCATCGCGGGCGTGCAGATTATCAATAACTCGCAGGAACCGGGCGCTTCGTCCATCGTGCGGGTCCGCGGTAATTCTTCCGTGAACGGCTCCAACGCTCCGCTCCTGGTGGTGGACGGCTTCCCCTTCGGTGACGCGGGTAACCTTTCTCAGATCAATCCTCAGGACATCGTATCTATGGAAGTGCTGAAGGATGCTTCCGCATCGGCCATCTATGGCTCCCGCGGCGCCAACGGCGTCATCCTCATCACCACCAACAAGGCGGCTGCCGGCAAGACCTCCATCAGCGTGCGCCAGCAGACCACCCTGTCGCAGATGACTTCCGAACTGGACCTGTGGCGTGACCCCGTGCTCATGGCCATCACCCAGAACGAAGCCAAGGTGAACGCCGGCCTCACGCCGACGTATATCGGTGCTGTAAACGCCAACGGTGTTTACTATCCTTCCATCCAGGAACTGCAGACCACCTGGACCACCAACACCCGTTGGGAAGACCTGGTGCTTCGCAAGCTCCCCGTGTCCAACAATACCACCGTGCAGGTACGCAGCGCCAACGACAAGACCAGCTTCCTGGCCAGCGCTAACTACTACCGCAACAACGGCGTGTATGTGGACGACTATTATCAGAAGTTCGGCGGCAAGTTCTCCGTTGACCACAAACTGTTCAAGAACTTCACCCTGAAGGTAGGCGCCAACATCACTTACGGAAAGCGCAATTACAATCCCGGCCGTTCTTACAGCCGTAACCCCATTTTCCCTGTCTATGACGACGAAGGAAACTACTGGTTGTACAGCGCCAGCGATTACTATCATCCCATCGCCCTGAAAGAACTGTCCAAAAACACCACCGAAGGCACCAGTGTCATTGCCAATGCAGGTATTGACTGGAAGCTCTTCGACGGCTTTACCCTCACCAGCCAGTTTAACTATAAGCACGATGAGAGCATCCAGGACATCTACAATCCCGACAAGTACTCCGAGACCGGTGCATTCAACAACGGTTACGGCCAGATCAAGAACAGTAAGTCGGACAATATGGTCGTAGATGTTTACGGCACCTACGACAAGGTCCTTGCCGAAAAGCATCACGTCACCGCCATGGCCGGTTATTCCTATGAGAACTATCGTGGCCGTTCCTCCGAGATGACCGGTGTGGACTTTGTGAACGAAACCCTGGGTAATGAGAATCTGCAGGCCGGTAATCCCGAGCGCTACCGCATCTCCAACGGTCTGTCGGAGAGCACGCTGGTGTCGGGCCTCCTGCGTCTGAACTACGGCTTCGACAACCGTTACCTGGTCACCTTCACCGCCCGTGCCGACGGTTCCTCCAAGTTCGGCTCCGGCAACAAGTGGGCTTACTTCCCCTCCGGCGCCGTTAGCTGGAACGCTCACAACGAAAGCTTCCTCAAGGACGTGGAATGGCTGGACGCCCTCAAGTTCCGCGCATCCTACGGTATTTCCGGTAACCAGGGTATTTCCCCTTACCAGACCCTGAGCCGTTTCGGCCAGCACAAATACTATTACAACGGTTCCTGGCAGATGGCCATCGGTCCCGGCTACCAGTCCGGCTACACCGGTGAAGGCAATATCTACGCCGTATGGAGCGGTATCGCCAACACCAACCTCAAATGGGAAACCACATCCCAGGTAGATGTGGGTATGGACCTGAGTCTCTTTGGCAACCGTCTGAATTTGACCGTCGACTGGTACAACAAGGTGACCAACGACCTGCTGCGCGAGCGCAACATCGCCCCGTCCTCCGGTTACGACCGTATGTGGGTGAATGACGGTACCATCAAGAATACCGGTATCGAAGTAACCTTGGACGGCATCATGTACAGCAACCGTGACTGGAAGGTGGGCGGCACCCTGATGTTCACCCGCAACCGCAACCGCGTGGTGAGCCTGGGCAACGCCATCGAGGCCGGCCTTATGACCGATCCCAACACGGGTATGCAGTACGAGTACTATGGTGCCGGATTGGCCCAGTTCCGCGGCTATTCCAACATCCTGGCCATCGATCAGCCTATGAACGTGTTCTACGGCTATAAGGTGGACGGCATTGTCCAGAGCCTGGAAGAAGGCCTCACCGCCGGTCTTACCGGCAGCGACGCCGAACCCGGTGAATTTAAGTATGTGGACCTGGACGGAAGTGGCACCGTGGACGAGAATGACCGCACCATCATCGGCAATCCAAACCCCGACTTCCTGGCTTCCCTGAGCCTGGACATCAAGTGGAAGAACCTGGACGCCAGCGTCTTCTTCAACGGTGTGTTCGGCAACGACGTCATCAACACCCAGGCTTTCGGCCAGCCTTCCAACAACCCGCTGCGCTGGACCACGGACAATCCCAGCAACAAGTATCCCAAGCTGCGTGACGACCGCCAGACCAAGTTCTCTGACTGGTGGGTGGAAGACGGCACCTTCGTGCGCGTCCAGACCGTGGCCGTGGGCTACACCTTCCCGCTGCGCAAGCAGACCAAGTTCCTGGAAAGCATCCGTCTCTACATGAACGTGGACAACCTGTTCACCTTCACCAAGTTCAAGGGCTACGACCCCGAAGTGGGCGCCAACGGCATCTACAGCGGCGGTTATCCCCGTCTGAGAAGATGGACCTTCGGTATTGACTTTAACTTTTAATGTGTGCAGCCATGAAAAATAAAATCGCTTTCATTCTCGCAGCACTTTGCTTGACCGCTTGCAACCTGGAGGAGAAACCTTATGGATTCTACTCGGAAGGCAGCTTCTATAAGACAGAGGCCGACGCACAGGCTGCCACCATGTATATCTACGATGCCATCAACTACATCGAGTACTCCCGCGCCATTGTGTTCCTGGGCGGTATGAACACCGACGAACTGGATCCCAAGGGCGACGCCACCCAGAGCACCAAGGACCTGGATGCCTGGAGCTTGAACAACTTCAAGAGCAACACCACGCTGGGTAACTTCTTCAAGTATTCCTACATCACCATCAACCGTGCCAATGCCGTCATTGAGAACGTGCCTGGCATGAGTATCGACGAGGATCTGAAGAACCGTTTCGTGGGCGAGGCCTACTTTATGAGGGCCTACTCCTACTTCAACCTAGCCCGCAACTTCGGCCGCGTGCCCGTTCACATGAAGGTGGTTACCTCCATCGATGATACTGCTGCCGGTCTTGCCGCTACGCTGGACGAGCAGTGGGGATATGTGATCGAAGACCTGAAGACGGCCGAAAGCTTGCTTCCTTACTACGCAAAGCCCGAAACCGGCCGCGCGGACAAGGCTGCCGCCCAGGGCCTGCTGGCCAAGACCTATCTGTACCTGGCATCGGCCAAGGAGTATGGCGTTGCCCAGTACAAGGATATGTCTTTTGACGTGGACGATTACTATGCCAAGGCTGCAGAGGCTGCTGCCGGCGTGGTGGACAATCCCCAGCAGACCACCTATGCCTTCGATCCCGATCTTATGCATATCTACGACGTGCAGTATCCTGACGGCCCCGAGCACATCTTCATCATGAGCATGGACCGCACAGGTGAAAACGAAGGCCAGTACTCCAAGATCTCCAAGATGTACATCCCGTATATCGCCGGCGGTACCATCTATCTGAAGCAGGGCGATACCGATGTAATGATTCCTTCGCACGACGGCTGGAGTGAATACCGCACCAATATCGGCTTCTACAACAGCTTCGCGGAAGGCGACCTGCGCAAGGACTGGCTCATCTGCAAGGAGGTGTACGATGCCGAAGGCAATGTTTCCAAGTCTTATCCGAACGGCGGTCTTACCTATCCGTTCTGCCGCAAGTTCATCGACCCTGACTTTGTGGGTGACAAGACTTCCACCAAGCCTTATCTTATGCGTTACTCCGACATTGCCCTCACCTATGCCGAGGCTGCCGGTCCTACCGAGAAGGCCTACGAGCTGGTGAACTACATCCGCAACCGTGCCGGCTTGGGCGACCTGACGCCCGGTCTTAGCAAGGCTCAGTTCCGCCAGGCCGTAATTATGGAGCGTATCTACGAACTGTCCTTCGAGGGCAACATTACCTATGACATGCGCCGCACTGGCCAGCTGCACAATGTGCAGGCTCTGGTTGGTCAGGGTATTACCAGCGACGACGACATTGTCTTCTATCCCATCCCGTCCATCGAGACCGACCTGAATCCTAATATCAAGTAAGTAACCATGAAACGCAATATTCTATTCATCGCATTGGGCGCTCTTGTGTTACTGGGCGCCTGCACCAAGAAGCCTTGGGACGCAGTAGAGGAAGGCAGCTGGAACAACGACCGTAAGATCCTGAATATCAAGTTCGCCGGTCAGGCTGGTCTGGCCAAGGTGAGTGAGGTGGACGAGACCACCGGCATCATCGACGTTTCTCTGGCCACCTCCCTGGTGACCGACTGGTCCAAGGTGGCCATTGAAACCCTGGAGCTATCCTACAAGGCTACGTCCACCATCCAGCGTGGCGGTACCGTGGATTTCTCCGGCGCAAACCCTACCATCGCCGTTACGTCGGGTACGGGCAAGACCCGCACCTATACCATCAACATGACGGAATTCACCGAGACCCTCACCGGCTGCTATGCCATCAAGACCTCCCGTGTCTGGGGCGGTACCGGCCCCGAGTGGGGTGGCGGTGCGCTCATGGATCCCCAATCGAAGGACTGGTGCTGGTATACGGCCGAAGGTTTCGGCCCGGCAGCCGAGTACGACGACTACCTGGAGTTTACCATGGACAAGATTATGGACGATGGCAACACTACGGGTAAGTGCATCCATTACGGCGGTGTCAACGGCAAACACTGGAACTGCCTTTTCAAGGCCAAATACAACATGGAAGGCGATACCGATATTGACCTTCACAAGTTCTACCGTCAGATTCCCGTAGGAGAAAGCACCTGGGTGCGCGACTACGTGAACAACACCATCTCCTTCTACGATGCCAACGGCAAAGTGACGACGGGTGAGTTTATGGATGCCGGCGATTATACCGTGTACGAAGGCAAGGTGCTCACCGTGGAGAAGAAGGCTTTCGGCTTCAAACTCAGCGGCGTGGACGACTGGACCAATATCTACACTGACTATGACAAGTTTGTCAAGCGTCCCCGTCTGTTCTTCGTGCTGGTAGAGCCCGTGGATGAGATTCCCGCTGCCTCCAAGACCGAAGGCACCGAGGGGAAGAACACCGTGGATCCTGTAGTCCCGGAGCCGGAACAAGAATTAGATCTGAACGGTACTTACAGTCTGAAGCGCTTTACCGTGTATGGCCGTACGGGTGGTGCCGTGTTTATGGACCCGAAGGATAAGAGTTGGAACTGGAACAATTCCATATGGTGGGAAGGTGACAACAAGCTGGTTCTGACTGTAGCCTCTACGGAAGGAAACTTTATCAAAGGTGAAGCTAACTACTTGCCCGGTAACGACGAAAAGTTCTGGGATTGCAAGTGGCTGGCCGAAAAGAACCTGGCTGGTACCGGTGAGCTGGATCTGAGCCCTTATTATGCCCGTCTGCCCCGTGGCAAGAGCAGTTTTGTCTGCGACAAGGAAGCTGGTATCATTTCCTTCACCACCATGAAAGGAGCGATAATCAATACGACCGTCGCCAATTTCCTTACCAGCGGCACATACAAGTTTGGTAAGAATCAGAAGGAACTGACCGTAGATGGTATTGCCTTTGATTTCCCGTTGCAGAATGAGGATGATGTAACTGTTGTACCAGCGTTCCAGTACAAAGATTTTGATGCACTGGTTTATGCGCCATTCAATTACATCATGATCTTCAAGAAAGACGAACCTGCAGAATAAGCATAGTGAAACGCTTGTTAATCATACTGCTCGCAACCGTCCCCCTGCTCTTTTCCTGCCAGGGGGACGGGCCTGCGGGTGGTGGCGAAGAGCCCGACAAGACGGTTACCCTGACCATTGTGGACAAGAGTGCCACCCCGGAAACCAAGGCCCTGTATTCAAACCTTTGGGCCATCCGGGAGAAGGGCTGGATCTTTGGCCATCAGAGTGACCTTCTCTTCGGGCACAAATGGCAGTATACGGAAGGCGGCTCGGACACCAAAGACGTGTGCGGAGACTATCCCGGCATCTATGCGGTGGACGTGGCTTCCTTTATGGATGGCCGCAAGGTGCCTCCTTTCCAGACACTGGAGGAAAATCCCCATAAACTTCGCACCATCAAGGAGGCCTACGACCGCGGGATGGTCATTATGGCCTGCATGCATCTGAATAACCCGCTCACCGGCGGGGATTCCTGGGACAATTCCAGCAATCAGGTGGCTGCTGAGATTCTGAAAGAAGGCAGTGAGACCAACGTCCTTTTCAATTCCTGGCTGGACAATCTGGCTGCATTTGCAAAAGATTTGAAAGGCAGCGACGGCGTACAGATTCCCGTCATCTTGCGCCCTTTCCACGAACACGGGCACGAGTGGAGCTGGTGGGGAAACACCTGCACCACCCAGGCCGAATATGTGGCCCTGTGGCGCTTCCTGGTAGACGGTATGAGAAGCCGCGGGGTGCATAATTTCCTCTATGCCATCTCGCCGGCCCTGAATGTGAAAGCCAGCAGTGAGAGTGATATCCTCATACGCTGGCCCGGAGATGATTATGTAGACTTCGTCGGCATCGACTGCTATGTGGGATTGGACTATTCGGTCTTGCTGAACAATCTGAAACTGCTTGGGAACGTCTCCGAGGCCAAGAAGAAGCCGGCGGGTGTAGCCGAAATTGGCGTAAAAAACTTCCAGAAGGCGAATTACTGGCTGGAAAACATTGCCATTCCCATGGCCAACCGGAAAATGAGCATGCTGGTTACCTGGAGCAACGAATACGATCCTTTGGAGACGGGAAAGCCGTATTATTCGGTTTACCCCGGACACGTGTCAGAGGATAGTTTCAAAGCGCTGTATCAGCGTTCCGATACCTTCTTCTGTGAGGATTTGCCGGATATGTACAAAATGGCCGAAAACGTAATTGTAGAATAAATGAAAAGCATTTTTTTAGCTGCCGTGCTGGCGCTGCCGCTCCTTTGCGGATGCAACGGAAATAAACAGGACCCCGATCCGGAACCGGACAAGACCGTTACCCTGAGCCTGGCCGATCCCAACGCCACCGCCGAAACCAAAGCCCTGTATTCCAACCTCTGGGCCATCCGGGATAAAGGCTGGATGTTCGGCCATCACGACGACCTGATGTATGGCCGCAAATGGTACGGAACGGAAGGCGGCTCCGACACCAAGGACGTGTGCGGCGATTATCCGGCCGTCTACGCCCTCGATTTTGCCAGTTTCATGGACGAGCGTTCTACTACGGAGGTGGATGACAATGCGCTTCGGATCAAACTGATGAAGCAGGCCTACAACCGTGGTATGGTTATTCTGGCCTGTATGCACCTGAACAATCCGCTCACGGGCGGCGATGCCTGGGACAATTCCAGCAATCAGGTGGTGGCCGAAATCCTGAAAAGCGGCAGCGATACCCAGAAGAAATTCAACGGCTGGCTGGATAAGCTGGCTGGCATCGCCAATAATTTGAAAGGGGCCGACGGCAAAGTGATTCCCGTCATTATGAGACCCTTCCACGAGCACACGCAAACCTGGAGCTGGTGGGGCAAGTCCTGCACCACCGAGCAGGAGTTCATCGGCCTGTGGAAGTATTTCGTGGACTATATGAAGAACGCCGGGGTGCACAGCTTCATTTATGCTATTTCACCCCAGATGGACGGTGCCCGTGTAGAGAGCGACTTCCTCTTCCGCTGGCCCGGCGACAACTATGTAGATTTCATCGGCATGGACTGCTACCAGGGCATCAACAACAATGTGTTCGTGAACAACCTGAAGGTGCTATCCGACTTGTCCACTAAAAAGAAAAAACCGGCCGGTGTAACCGAAACTGGCGTGGAGGGCTTTAAGGTCTCGGACTATTGGATCACCAACATAGCCGCCCCCATGGCTAACCGGAAAATGAGCCTGCTGTGCACCTGGCGCAACAAATACGATCCCATGGAAACGGGAACGCACTATTTCTCCGTTTATCCCGGCCATGTGTCAGTAGAATCGTTCAAGACCATGTACGACCGTCCGGACACCTACTTCTGCAATGATCTGCCTGATATGTATGTCATGGCCCAAAACATTACCGTACAATGACGTCGAAACTCCTCTCCATCATCCCTTTTCTAGGCCTGTTGCTCACAGCGGCAGGCTGTTCCCGTCCTATATGCCTCACGGTGACCGACGAAGTCATCAACCCTTACTACCTGGGGAACGGCGTGGAATGGGACCCTTATGACGAAGCCGTCTCCTGGGGCGGCGCCCTCACCGACGCCCAGTGGGACACCCTGTATGCGCGCCTGGATTTCATGAAGCCGCAGTACGTGCGCTGCATGATCAACAGCCCCTTCACCTACTTTGACGGCAAGGGCTTCGACGACGCGCGCAATGCCGACGGCATTCTGCGGTTGCTGCAGTATTGCCAGAGCCGTGGAGTGATGGTGGTGTATGGCGAGTACAATCCGCCCACCTGGGAGATGAAGGATTCGCCCGCGTGGGTGAAGGCTTCGGTGAAGCACTTGAACTGGCTGGTCCAAGACCAGGGCTTCACCTGCATCAAGCACTTCGTCATCTTCAACGAGCCCGACGGCGACTGGGCTTCTCCCAATGGCGACTTCGATTTCTGGAAGGGAATGGTGTCGGCTTTCCAGGCCGAGATGGATCGTTATCCGGCCCTTGCCGGCGTCTCTATCGCCGGCCCCGACGCCGTTATCGACTACCGCAACCCGGCCTCGGCCTACGATGCCTTCGGATGGCTGGAACAGACGGCGGCGCAGGTCCCCGAAATCGGCATTTATGATATGCACGCCTATCCCGGACAGCGCTATGTGCGCAGCGGGGAATTTCAGGAGACTCTCTCCCGCTTGAAGGCGCTGGCCGCCGACAAGCCCATCATCCTGGGTGAGGCCGGATACAAGTACTTTTCCGACGCGGCCGATTCGACCTTGGCCCAGGAGTACTGGAAGCGGGTGGAGGGGCATCCTTTCACCAAGGGAAGCGACTGCAATATGCTGGTGTACGATGAATTTTATGCCCTGGATATGCCGCTGCTGCTGATGAGCGTGATGAACGCCGGCTTCTCGGGCGCTGCCGCCTGGATGCTGGACGACGCCATGCATTCCAACGGGGACTCAGGCCGCACGGAAGACATCAAACTTTGGGGTATGTGGAATATTCTGGGCGGTACGGTTTTCGGCGATGCTTCGCAGGAGGAAATTCGCCCCTGGTACTATACATGGAGTCTTATGTGCAGGCATTTCCCGGCGGGAAGCCGCATCATGAAATTGGAAGGCGCGCTGCCGGCACAGGTGGCGGGCGTAGCGGCCATCCTGCCCGACGGCTCTTGTTCGGTAGCTCTGGTGAACTGGGGCTCGGGCGAACATGTGGTGAAGCTTTCACTGCCTGTTGAGGCCGAAGGGTACAGCCTGCAGACTTTCCGCACCGCTTTAGAGAAACAGGCCGTTTCCGGCACTACGTTCATCCTTCCAGCGCAAAGTTTTGCTATCTTTGCGAAAGAATGAAGAAACTGATAATATTGGCAGTAGCTCTTTTGTGCGCCTGCCTGGCACAAGCCAAGATCACCCTTCCCGCCCTGCTGGGAGACGGGATGGTGCTGCAGCAGAAGACGGAGGTGACCCTCTGGGGCAGCACCACGGGTTCTTATGTAAAAGTGACCGCTTCTTGGGACAATACGGCGTATAAGACCAAGCCGGACAAAGACGGCAACTGGTCGGTGAGGATTCACACACCGGAAGCCGGAGGTCCGTACAACATCCTGATTGTCGATGACAAGGATGGCGTTTTCCTGCAGGATATCCTTATTGGCGAAGTGTGGATCTGCAGCGGTCAGTCCAATATGGAAATGCCCCTGGGTGGCTGGGATCATCAGCGCGTAGCGGGTGCCTATGAGACCATCCGGGATGCGGCTTCCACCCCTTTGATCCGTATGTTCACCGTGGCGCGCAACAATGCCGACACGCCGCAGGAAGACTGCAGCGGCAACTGGCAGAAGAGCACACCGCAGACGCTCCGCGGTTTCAGTGCAACGGCCTATCATTTCGGCAAGACCCTGTCGCAGTTCATGCCCGGCGTGCCCGTCGGCCTCATCGCCAGCGACTGGGGAGGGACTCCCATCGAAGCCTGGCTCAGTGTTCAGGCACTGGAGAACACTCCCGGCATCGACGTGGCCTTTTCCAAAACGCTGTACTGGGAGGAGGTTCATACCGGGCAGCTCTTCAACGGTATGATTTATCCGCTGCGGCGCTTTGCGGCCCGCGGCTTTATCTGGTATCAAGGAGAAGCCAATTTGGACAATCCTTCAGATTACCCCCGTATTACTGTTTCCATGGTAAACGAGTGGCGTGCCCTGTGGGAGAATCCCGACATGCCGTATTATCTGGTTCAGATTGCACCTTATTCCTACGGTGAACCCGACGGCTGCAAACTGCCCCGGCTGGTCGAAAACCAGTACCGCATTCCTTCGCTGCTGCCGCATTCCGCTGTAGCGGCCACTACAGACATCGGCCACAGGGATTGCATCCATCCGCCCTATAAGAAAGAAGTGGGGGAGCGCCTGGCCTGGCTGGCTTTGGCCAATGACTATGGCGTTGAGGGATTGCCGCTTACTCCTACTTATAAGTCCTGGGTACCGGAGGGCTCTGTCGCCCGCGTTCGTTTCAACGGCGTGTCCCAAATAGGCGACTGCTGGCGCATCCACGGCCCGCAGGAACAGCTGGTGTTGGGCGGCTTCGAAGTGGCCGGAGAAGACCGTGTGTGGCATCCGGCATCGGCCCAGATAGAATGGGGGACGAATGATATTCTGGTTTCTTCGCCCGAAGTCCCTTCGCCCGTTGCCGTGCGCTATGCCTGGCACAACTGGCCCGCCGGCGCCAATGTGGTCACCGACAGCGGCCTCCCCCTGCCGCCGTTCAGTTCTGTTGACTGGTAGGCGTGCGAAGGAAGATAAGTGCCATCAGCGGCAACGCTATGATGGCCATTGTTGCGCTGATGGGGAGGTAAATGCCAAAGTTTACGAATTCTACTACCAGGTAGGTGATGAGGAGCAGGCCCACGCCCATAGCACTGCTGATCCAGTAGTGCGCGCGGATGTCCTTATTCTTGCAGATGAGCCGGCTCAGATTGGGAACGCCCAGCGAGATGAAGCCGATGGGACCGCAGATGCTCACGGCGCTGGTTACCAGGCACATAATGGCCAGAAGGAGCCAGGCCTTGTCAACATTGGGAATCTCAATCTCTTCCTTGAAATGGCGCGTAAGCCGTCCCGCCTGCCACAGTGCCACGCCAAAGCCCACGGCAAAGAGCACCACGGAGAAGATGATGTCTCCGGTGGTCACGCCTTCCAGGCGGAAGTTGGCGGCACCCCAGAGGTAATACTGCTTGAGGTGGTCTCCGGTGGGGGCATTGGTCACCACAATGGTTCCCAAGGAGCCGATGAAGGTTCCGAAGAGGATGCCGAAGGTAATGAGCTGCTGGGTGTTCACCTTGAGGGTGACAAAGAAGCAGATGATGGTGCAGATCAGGGTGCAGATGAAACTGCCCACCGTGAGGGAGCACCAGCCGCTCATAGTAGCGGCGGCGGCGCCCAGGCAGGCAGCGCTACCCAGCCCGAGGCTATACACATCCCCGAGCTGGTTGCGCCACAGATACTGCATCTGGATACCGCCCACGGGAAGGGCAATGCCAGACAATAAAACGTATAAAAGACTCAGTAACATAGTTTACCAATTATATTCGACAGAAAGCATCCAGTTGAACCCCGGCATAGGATAGCCCTGGACCACTTGATAGGCTTTATTGAAAAGGTTCCGGAGATGAAGGCCGGTGCGAAGTCCTTTCCAGCGATAGGACAGGGAAGCGTCGCTCAGACTCCACGGAGCCAGGTGGTAATCGTCCGTATTGGCGCTGCGGGACCACCGTTCTCCGCAAAAGCTGGTGTTCCAGGCGAGTGTCCATTCCTTCCAGTCCACTTGAAGGTCCGCACTCCCGCTGTGAAGAGGAATATAGGGAATCTGGTTGCTCCAGGTCTGGCTTCCTTCCGTGCTATGGTCCAGCGCCTGCTGGAAGCTGTAACGGAGAATGACGGCCACTGTCCAGTCATCCTTGGCAAAGCGCCCTTCCCCCTTGATGTCTCCACCGGTGATATCTACCAGGCCGATATTGAGCATAGTCCAGCGGAACTGGGAAGAGGTGGGAATGGCTACAATCTTGTTGGATACCTTGTTGTAATACGGACTCAGGTGAAGGGTGCCGCTCCAGGGACCTGCATTTCCTTTAAGATGCAGGTTGAGGCCGGTCTGGAAGGCCGATTCGGGCTCCAGGCGGGAGTTTCCCATCAGACTGTAGTAAAGGTCGTTGAAAGAAGGAAGCCGATAACTGCGCTTGACGTAGGCGTCGGTTTCCAACCACCGGAAGGGAGCGTAATAGACGCTGAAAGAGGGCATCCAGGTGTCCCGATAGGTATTTCCCCGTGCCCATCCGCCCGCCTGCTGCTCGTCAAAATGATCCCAGGCTCCTTGATAAACCACGTGGGCAGCCATCCGGAAACTGGGCCAGACCAGGCGCGTAGCGGCCGCCAGGGTGAGCGTGTTGCGTCGGGGTCTGACAAACTGCCCTACGTCAGAGTTGAGCGCATTGTGCTGGAAATCGGCACTCAGGTCTATCGACCAGGGATTGCTCAAGACATAGGACTGTGCCAGGGACAGATAGGCCGACTGCTGCCGGTAGTGCAGGTCGTACGGAAGAGCCATAGGGTTCTTCTCGGGGTGGGTATTGTAATGGGTGTAGTTGTTGGCGTATTTGAAACGGAAGGCCGAAGCGTAGCGCTCATTCCAGTCCTGGTTCCAGGAGCCCTGGACAAAGAGATCCTGGTCGGCCTGCCTTTCGGCACTGAAGGGGAAGCCCTCGGCGCGGCGAATCACCGGTCCCGGGAAACCGCGCTCAGACCCATAGTTGTAGAGGTGGAGGCTCCAGTCGCCTCCCGGCGTCTTTCCAAAGGCCTGCGCTTCCAGCCGGAGGCTGCGGATGTCGCCGTTCTCCCGCACCAGCGTAGTATCAAAGTAGGGAAACTTGTACCGACCGTTGCTCATAGAAAAAACGGCCGAAGTCCTGAGCATAACAGCCCCCAACCGCTTGTCCCAGCGGACGGAGGGATTCAGGGTGCCAAAGGAGCCGGCTCGGAGCCGCACGCTCAGTGCGTTGTAACGGGGTGCGGCGGTTCTCAGATAAACGGTAGCTCCGGCGGCGTATTCCTTGGCCGTCTGCAGCCGGAGGGACTTTTGGGCGCTATACAGGGAAACCGTTTCCAGATTGTCCACGGAAAACCGGCCCAAATCTACCTGCATATTCTGGGCGTTGTCAATTTGGATTCCATCCAGGAAGATGCCCACGTGCTCGCTGCCCAGACTGCGTACATTGACGGTCTTCAGGCCGCCTGCCCCGCCGTAGTCCTTGACCTGGACGCCGGTGAAGCGCCTCAGCACTTCGGCCACTTGCATAGGGGGTGCAACCAGGGAGGTCACGGAGACTTCCTCAATGGCTTTGGTAACGGGAAACTGCTGGACGGCAAATACCCGGGCAGCTTCAAGACTGTCTGCTTCCTGGCCTTTGACGCACCAGGGAGCAGACAGTAAAAGTAAGAATATGCCGCCTTTCAGACGCACTAATACAGCGCAAAGTGGCCGGGGCAGACACCTGTGGGCACGCTCCAGAGCTTCTCGTTATGGTTGTGGTCCAGACGGTAGCAGGAGAGGGTTCCCGGGTTGAAATAGTCGCCGGCATCGGCAACGAGCAGGAAGTGTATGCCTCCTATCCCTTCCATCACATAGATGCCGTAGGGCGTTCCTTCCAGTTTGATCGAATAATGGGTAACCGTGTTTCCATCCACCGACCAGGCATAATACTCGTGCTTGGCGCTCCAGTCAAACTCCGTTGCCGTACCTACGCAGTAAAGGGTATTTCCCAGCTGGCAAGAAGCGGTTACGTGGGTAGACTCTTCGCTGCTGGCGGCTCCCTCCACGCGGACAACCTTGGATGGATTGCTGGCCTGGAAAGCGTATATGCCGGTATGAACATCCCAATAGTTGCCCAAGGTGGTAACGTAGATGGTTCCATTGCTGGAAGCATAGACATTTTTCAAGTTTACCTCCACCTCAATGGTCTTTTCTACCTTAAAGGAAGCGGCATCAATGATGCTTACCGTGTTGTCATAAGAATAGGTAGGGGGCAACTGGCTGGCAATACCGCCGGAGTTGGCCACATAGAGTTTTCCGTTATAGACGGCAATGCCTTCCGGCTGGTAGCCTACTTCCACCGTTCCTTCCACCTTTTTGGTGTTCAGATTGATGCGGTATACCTGGCCCTTGGGGTTCTTATAGTCAGAGATGGAATAGTCGGCTCCATAAGTGGCATAAGCGCCGGCCCAGGAAGTGACATAGGCGTATTGGTTGTCGAAGGCAATGTTTCGGGGGGTGGGTACCTGGATCGCGGCTATTTCAACCTCGTCCTGGGCAGAAACCACCTCTACGATACCGGAATTGTTCACCACCATCCAAACCTCATTACCGTGGATGGCAATGTCATTACCTACATCTCCAAGACCACCGCCCACGTCGGGATTCATCTTTTTGAAAGCACCGGTAATATACTGGCCGTCCTCAAAACGGAGGAAGTCCAGCGTGGAATTGTTGGAGCCCATACCGCCCTCATTGAGAACGAAAAGTTTACTGGCCTTGGTGGAAAACTCGGATACGTTTACGGTAGTACCGCTGAGAGTGGAATCTTTTGAAGGAACCGGGTCCTTCTGGCACGCTGCAAAAACGAGCGCACCGCAAAGCAAAAGCAAACCTGCTTTTTTCATAATGATATGACATCGTTTATACCGAAGCTTGTCCCCGAGCCCCTACGTTAAACTTGACAAGGCAGGTCTTCTGACTGCTCCCGGCGCGGCGCCTTCTCGCATAAAGCAATGGCATTTTACCGGACCGTTAAGGAGTTCACAGCTGCGGGCACAGTTCCGGACTTTCACCGGCTTCCCTTTTAAGGCTGCCTCGGCACGAGGCCAGCGCACCTTTGTCCGCCGCAAATATACGAAAAAAGCTGTTACTTAGAACAGCTTTCCGGTGGAGAATTTGTCTTTGAGGCCCTGGAGCTCGTCGGTGGTGGCGGGGCGGTTGAGGGCTTCTTTGCGTTCTTTCTGGAACTGGTTCTTGAGGCGGGAGAACTGGCGCTTGGTGTCCAGGGTGAAGTCTCCGCCTTCGATCCAGGCAAAGTAGGAAGGTTCGGTGTTCCACACCTCGCGGGCGGTCTTGCCCTTGTGCTTGCCAAAGCTTACGATGGCTTCTCCGTTGTCTCCCAGGATGAGGCGGCCGGCATAGTCCACGGTGCGGGGACGGCCTGCCACGGTGGCCAGGAAGCCTACGTCGTTCTTTAGCTTGTCGGGATACATATCCAGCTGGCCCTTGAGGACCTCGTAGGTGGCTACGGTGTCGGCCTCGGCGGTGTGGGCATTCTCAAAGTCCTCTCCTCCGCAGTAGAAGCGGTAGGCGGCCTTGAGGTTGCGGGGTTCCATATAGTGGTAGATGTTCTGGACGTCCACCATCAGTTTGGCGTGGAGGTCCACATCTATCTCCTTCTGGGTGTACGTGCGAACACGTTCTATTTCTTCGGCCAGCATAGGGAGGTCGAACTTGGCGCTGTTGAAGCCGGCCAGGTCTGCATCGGCCAGCCATTCCAGGACCTCGTCCACGCATTCGAAGAAGCGGGGGCAATCTGCCAGGTCCTCGTCTTTGAGGCCATTCACGGCCGAAGCCTGCGGATGAATGGGATACTGCCGCTGGGCTACATAATCCCACGGCTTGAACCGCCAAGTCTTAATACGCGTCTCCCCTCCGGGAAACACCTTTACAAAACTGAGCTCACAAATGCAGTCGGTGGCAATATTAAGCCCCGTGCTCTCTATGTCAAAGAAGAGCAAGGGGCGCTGTAAGTTGAGGTCCATATTATTATTGGATCATAATAGGCATTAAAATTCCGCAGACTTTCTCGGTCTCGGCCTCTTCTTCGGCAGGGAGGATGAGGGCGGCGCGGCGGGCGTCTGCGAACTTGATCACCAGACCGCTGCAGCTCATATTGGCCAGAATCTCCGTGAGGAAGGTGGACTTGAAGCCAATGGTTAGCTCGTCTCCTGCGTAGTTGCAGTTGATCTTCTCATAAGCGGCAAGGGCAAATCCCAGATCCTGGGCGGAAATCTCCAGCTGGCCTTCCTTGAGGGTGAACTTGATGTGGTTGGAGGCCTTGTTGGCGCACACAGCCACACGCTTTACCGTGTTGAGGAGGAGCTGACGGTCTATCTGCAGGACGTTGGAGTTGTTCATAGGGATGACATCCCGGTACTTGGGGTACTTGCCCACAA
>JAEEGK010009811.1_pt1 | contig 22227 bp, 12 predicted proteins | sample 8958771 | NCBI WGS metagenome assembly JAEEGK01 (sample SAMN16246547, study PRJNA631951) | gut metagenome | biome: gut microbiome; feature: rumen; material: SC-attached | host: Bos | place: Iran: Karaj | collected 2018-10 | reverse complement strand
CGTGCTCTACGGGATGACGGCCTTCCGCCTCGCCCGTGACCTAAAAATCCCGATGTCGCAGGCAAGGGATTTCATCGACGGTTACTTCGGGATGTACCAGGGTGTACAGCAGTTTATTGAAGATACCAAGGCAGCCGCCCACCGCGACGGCTACGTAGAAACGCTTTCTGGCCGCCGCCGTTACATCGCAGGTATCGACTCTAGCGACCGTATGGAATCGCAGATGGCCGAGCGCATGGCCGTGAACACTCCTGTGCAGGGCTCCGCCGCCGACCTCATCAAGATTGCGATGATTCGCATCCAGAAGCGCATCAACGCCGAGAACCTGCCGCTCAAGATGATGCTGCAGGTGCACGACGAACTCGTGTTCGAATGCCCCCGCGACCAGGTGGAAGCGATGGCCCAGATGGTGAAATCCGAGATGGAAGGCGCCATGCAGCTCAAGGTTCCGCTCGTTGCAAGCGTCGGCTTCGGCGAGAACTGGCTAGAAGCGCACTAGGCGACCGTTCGGCTCACATTAGGGATCTTTTACGCAGCGGACATAGTAGCCCGCTTCGGCATCGTCCTTATACCAGTAACCGAAGAAGCCTTCATAATTAGCGTAGACGGCATACCTGCGAACGTCATCTGCGCAGCCGGTATCATACCAGAACCACGCTTCGTGGCTTTCGCCTTCGTACGATTCGTCACCGTTTTTAAGACCGGCTGGCAGAAGGGTAAAGCCCGAGAAATCGCTTCCATTCGTACTCTCGCCATCGTAATTCGTCCAGCCCGTAGCGGAGCGCAATTCCGTACCCCGACGCCAGCCTATATTCTGGTAGAAAGCGATTATTGAATCAATATCGGCCCTCACCGGCAAGCGCCACCCGTCGGGGCAGACTTCCAGAGCCGCAGCGCATCCATACAGAGTTCCATACTCATTGCACTTTTCCGGGTCATCATCGTAGCACCAGGTACGCCCCCTCAGTACGGTAAGTTCAGTAGCATCCGTATAGTTCATGTTCTCCGCCATCCACGTCTGTTTCCAGATGCCGATAGTCCTGTATGTCTTGCCATCGCGCGGGTCAACCATAACACCATCCCCGCGGGTCTCCTGGTCTATGACCCAGCCGCTATCACTACACGCGAAATGCGAAAGATTCATCTGGAGTTTTTCTCCGCGATTGTAACTCGTGCAGCCACGCCCCAAAAGGCGTTCCGCCCTTTTGACATGCCTGAATTTGTCATCATCGCAAGCGTATACGCGGGATTCATCATCGAACTTGTTGTGGAGATTTCCTCCGCCATACAGTCCCGTAGCACTACACTCGGCGAGATCATCGTGGGTATCGTTATAGAGAGCTGACAAAGCCATCCATTCCTGCGGAACATCGCTGTCGACATTTTCCATGCACTTGTAATACATGCCGGCGTACGCCACCGTAGACGTGTCACCCACATGCAGGCACGCGGTTCCGCCCCGCGAAACCAGGATGCTGTCCATTTCAGTGCCATAGCGCCACTTGCCATCCTGGAATACATAATAATGCTCCAATGTACAATCCGCTTTCCTGACCGTGCCCTCCTCAAAATCGAGCCCCCACTTCTTTGTATCGGCATCCAAATGCGTATATTTTCTCCAGGCAAGGTTCTCGCAGATGTACTGCAAACCATTTTTCGCCTGCACAACCGTATCCTGTCGTGCAGCAGTACAAACACCAAGCCCTAACTTGCAGTTGGAACTATCGCGTTCAAACCAAGCACCATTATCATAAACGTAGCATATACGCGGGTCAGAGCCATCCCACAAAGTTCGGCCTTCCCACGTGATTGTCCACTTGTACTCGTTGTATTCGTCGACGTTCTTCATATGCCAGCCATCCTCTTCGCAGACATAGTAAACCATGCTGTTGTATATCGCAGTCCTGTACAAATTTTCCTCATCGCACGCAGATAACACCTCGTAATCCTGCACGCAACGGACCGGGAATCGCGAAGTCGAATCATGCAACTTCGACAACCCTGTTCCCGTAGTTGAAAAAAAGATGTCATACGGGTGTCTGCCCTGGGAATCCTTGTCATACGAGCTTGTCCAATAACTCACGCCCAGCAGCCCGGCAGGCCTTGCCGCAAAACCGAGCTTGTCCAGTTCAGATTGTGATGTGCTACCTATACTTCTGAACATGTAGTTCCACTCTTCCTTGCTCGGAAGGTGCCATCCGGCCGGACACGCGGTCTTCGCCTCGTTCCAACTATATGCAGTATCGCCATAGTTCAGATTTTCCGCCATCCAGTTCTGGATATCAATCCTCACATAGCGGTAGATTCGTCCATCACGGTTATCCATCAGCTTATAGTACCGTGCACTTTCATCACCATCGAAAAGTTTCCATTTGACACCATCGCAGAAATACACATTATTCGTATCGACAACGCCATGGACTATCTGGCCGAACGCAGTGCACTTGTAGCCCCACGTATCTTTTTCCAGATCGCTCAGCCCCGCTGTATCTATAGCCGACGTATCTGTAGTTGATGTATCCGCGACTGCGGTAGTGTCGGCAACATCTGTCGTATCCCTAACACTTGTCGTGTCCTTGACACCCGTAGTATCTGCAACGTCTACGGTATCCTTCTCGTTTTCGGGCAGCTTCTCGGGAATCCACTTTTCGTTTCTACACATAAAAGAAACGCCATTCATTACACTATGCGAATTCTGGTTCAGCCATGCAGACCCTTCCATTCTTAAGTCGCAGGCATCGAACCCGTAAACCTTCCACCAGAAGGAATCTATGTAAGAAACGACCTGCGTACGGAACGAATCGAACTTGCCGTTCAAGCCCTGTTCCACCGCCCAGTCGGCCATATTCGCAGCGGTGCGCCCGTTTTTCCAGAAGCCATCCTTTTCAAGGTCTTCTGCAAAATCTGTGATTCGCTCAGCAAGTTTCGAGTTTTCCTCGCCATCGTCATTCTTCGTTGCAAGGCCGAACGGGAGTCCGGATCCGCCATCCTTCTCCAGACCACCCAGCATAATCACGCTTATCGCTAACAGTGCCGCATTTCCGTCGCCATTGCTATAGATATTCAGGTCTTCGGCCAAGGCAAAATCGCCACTGATTGCAAATGCGGCAAACACCTCTCGCTCCGCCTGCATTTTCGCTTCCGCGACGGTCAAGCCATCTTCCCTTACAAGATAGAGCACGCGCAAATATTCCAGGTGCGTAAGCAAGTTCACGTTCGCCGACTTGCGGGCAGTAAGGTCTACCAGCGCATTCAAGGTCACCGTCGCTTTTGATTTTTCACCCGTGAGTTCATCGCGGTACGTACCCACGGCCGTAAGCAGTGCATACGGGGATTCGAACTCGCTGAATTCCAGGGAGTAGGTCCCCTCGTCATTCAGCACCCCGCCCTCGGTAACATTCCCCACCGGCAGGAGCGTAGTTGCCTCAAGTTCCTGTATCGAAATTTTTGAGCCCTTCGAGAACGGGCCCTTCTGTACAAAGCCCGAAAGCGTCCTTTTTTCGGTATACGGGGAATCCAGTTCTTTGTCGGTACCGCTATCACCGCACGCACCAAGCAAAGCAAACAGCGTCGCATATACAAGAGCAGCAAAAAATGTCCGACCAAAATGAATCATCCTAGCCCGCCTTTTTCGAGAAAAACACCCTATTGGAAATATAAAAACTCTTCTCGCAACAAAAAATTTACACTTTGTTGTAAATCGTTCAATAGTATTTTTGCCATGCCCCTTATTTCTCGCCCCCTTCCGCCACCCACAATATACATTTAAGGCGTGTAGTGGTATTAGGGTTACTTTCAGAGGAATCCAAATGAAGCAAATTCTCGCAAAAACAGCCATTTTCGCCATCGCGGGCGCAATCTCTGCAACGGCAGCGCTCCCCACCGCAAAGCAGGTCCAGGCCAACATGGGCATGGGGTTCAACATCGGCAACTCCATGGAAGTGCCGAACAACCCGACCGCATGGGGCAACCCCTTCCCCACGCAGGCCCTGCTCGACTCCGTGAAGGCGGCAGGCTTCAACACGGTGCGCATTCCCTGCGCATGGGATAGCCACACGAGCGGCGGCAAGGTCACCGAGACCTGGCTCGATTCCGTAAAGACGGTCGTCGACTACGCGATGCGCGCGGGCCTCTACACGATTTTGAACATCCACCACGAAGGTGAAGGCGGCTGGTTCCAGACAAACATCGGCACGAGCGTCAACTCGACCGTCGACAACAAGATGAAGACGTACTGGACGCAGATTGCGAACAAATTCAAGAACTACAACGAGCGCTTGATTTTCGCGGGCGCAAACGAGCCCGGCCCGAATGTGAACACCTGGACGGCCCAGCACGTAAGCACGCTGATGCACTACTACCAGACGTTTATCGACGCCGTGCGCGCCACCGGCGGGAACAACGAAACACGCACCTTGATTATTCAGGGCCTGAACACCGACATCGACAAGTCCGTCGCGAACGCGCCCGTAAGCACGTTCCCTAAGGACAAAGTAACGGGCTACCTGATGTTCGAGGTGCACTACTACGACCCGTACCAGTACACGCTCATGACTAGCCAGCAGGACTGGGGTGCGAGTGAGCCCATTATGCCGCAGTACTACTACGGCAACTACCAAAAGGCGAGCGAACCCAAGCGCAACGCGGGCTACAATGCGTGGGCAGGTTCCATCGATTCCAAAATCGCAGGCATCGGCCACCCGCAGGAACAGTTCGCCAAGATGAAGACGAACTACGTGGACAAGGGCTATCCGGTGATTGTCGGCGAATTCGGCGCGAACGTGCGCTCACCGGAACTGAGCGGCAACGACCTGAACCTACACAAGCAGGGCCGCGTGCAGTGGCACAAGGACGTGGTGAGCGCGGCCAAGCAGTATGGCCTTACTCCAATCCTTTGGGACATGGGCAACGAAAGCAACTCCGGCTACGACAACATGGCCTACATCCGTCGCCAGAGCAGCCCTGTGGGCAAGGTGCTCGAAACCGACGTCATCAACGCGATGCGCAGCGTGTATAACCTCGGCAACTATGTGAACACGGGCGTGACGCACGTAGAAGACTTCATTACCGGCAGCAGCGAGAATCCGGCTACGAGCAGCAGCACGGTCGTTCCACCGTCTAGCAGTTCCAACATTGCGCCGGTATCAAGTTCCGCAATCGCGCCTGTTTCCAGTTCAGCAATCGCGCCGGCATCGAGCAGTTCGGGAATCTCCCCCTGCGATGCCATGATTCCGGAATGCGGCTGGACGGGAATATCGCCAGACGTTCTCGCGGGCAGTCACGTTAACGCGAATCTCGTGCGCGAGGGGAGCATGCTCCGCTCGAACGCCACCATCCGCCTGTTCGACCTGAACGGCAACATGGTGCGGGAGGCAAGCGAGAAAATCGCAAGCGGCCATAGCGAAATGGACCTGCGCGGGCTCCGTCAGGGCATGTACATTGCCCGCAGTGGCTCGCAGACCCTCCGCGTGCAGGTGAAATAGGCCAGCGGATCCCGAAAACGCCCCGAAATATCAAAAACACCCTTTACATACCATCTTACAGCAAAACAACCCCCGGTATGTAAAGGGTTGTTTTTTTGTCAAAAACAGCATTTTTCGTCTAAAAACGCCAATTTTTGCCATAAAGCACCCCTAAAAAGCCCCGTTGAGTATTCTACACCGCAAAAAACGCGCAGGAACACATTTTTCTTTATTTTCGGGGTCCCAGAATCTAATTTCATAGAAAACAGACAACCGGGCAAGTCATGCCCACACATACCATATAAGGAGTCAAAATGTTTGGTATCGGAAAGTTTGGTATCGCGGTCGGCGCGCTCTCGCTCGCCAGCACAGCTGCGTTCGCCCTCCCCAAGGCGACCGACCTGGTCGAACCCATGGGCATGGGCTACAACATCGGCAACACCATGGAAGTGCCCGAAAACCCGACCGGATGGGGCAACCCGCTCCCGACCGCAGCCTACATCAAGGCAATCAAGGCAGCCGGCTTCAACACCGTGCGTATTCCCTGCGCCTGGTATTCTCATTCTGATGCCCTCGCCAAGGATATCGCCGCATACGGCGGCACCGCCGACAACTCTACCTACAAGCACGTAGGCAAGGCTTCTGATTTTACCAACCCCACGATTGACGCCGCTTGGCTCGCCCAAGTCAAGGAAGTCGTGGACATGATCATCGCCGAAGGCATGTACGCGGTGCTGAACTCCCACTGGGACGAAGGCTGGCTCGAAGACCGCGTGTATGACGGAACCGCCAATCCGCGCAGCGGAGCAGGCGATATCACCAACAGCTCTGCAACAACCAAGGCTCGCCAGGCTGCTTACTGGTCTCAAATTGCTTCTTATTTTAAGGACTACGACGAACACCTCCTTTTTGCAGGCGCCAACGAACCGGCCGTGAACGACCCATGGGGCAACGACGGCCAATGGGCATTCGACAACTCCCGTATGCAGATTTTGAAGGGCTACTACGAAGCATTCATCACTTCCGTGCGTAGCGCAGGCGGCAACAACGACACCCGTACCCTGATTGTGCAGGCTCCGCGCACCGAAATGGACAACGCCCCGATGCTCAGCCAAAACTGGCCGACCGACCCGGCTGGCGCTGGCTACATGATGGCCGAAGTCCACTACTACCCGTACCAATACTCGCTCATGACCGCTGACGAAGATTGGGGCAAGCAATTCTATTACTACACCGGCCTTTCCAGCACGACCGATACGGAACACAACATGGGCTGGAACGTTTACTCCAACAGCATCGACAACAATGCGCTCGGCACCCCGAACCAAATCAAGAAGGCCTTCGGTGAACTCAAGACCATGTTCTGCGACAAGGGCATCCCCGTAATTATCGGCGAACTTGGCGCCATCAAGCGTACCGGCCAGATTACTGATGCAGCAAACCTCAAGCTCCACTTGCAGGGCCGCGCTCTCTTCTACGGTGAAGTCGCGAAGAACGCGAAGGCCAACGGCATTGTTCCCTACGTTTGGGATACCGGTGCAGAAGACGATGGCAACATGACTATCATCACCCGCCAGAAGGGCACCTACGGCATTCTCGACCCGGATGTTCTGAACGCACTCCAGAAGGCATACGGCCAGGAAGGCAACAACCAGAGCAACCTCGACAGCCTCGTGAACGAAAACGAAGTTCCCGAAACCGAATCAGGCAAGGGTATACTGGTGACCTACGCGACCAAGACCTCCGACTCCAGCGAAGTGGGCACGCTCCGTATCAACCTTTCTGGCACCAAGAAGGACCTTTCCCAGTACGTGGGCATTGAAATCCGCCTGAAGGGTTCTGTTGAAACTGCAGGCGGTTGCACCGGCGCAGGCGACGGCTGCGGCGAATACGGCTGGACTTCCATGGACCTCTTCATGATGACCGGTGGCAGCTGGGCTTGGTTCGACGCGCCCGTTATGGAACAGGCCAACCAGGAGCTTGATGCAAGCGCTTTCCAGAAAATCCAGGTCAAGTGGGAAGACTTCCGCACCGAACCGGCCGATCTCAACTCCGCAAATGCCATCGGTCTGAACCTTTACGGCACACAGGTCACCGGCACAATCACCTTTGACTACATCGCGGGCATCAAGGCCGACGGCTCTACCGAAATCATTGACGACTTCGACAAGAAACCGCAAGTCGAAGGTATCGCAACCGCCAAGGTCGTCGCCCTCGGCGGCACGGGCGATATCGGATCAAACGCTATCAGGCCTGTCCGCGCGGCAAGTTCCAAGATGCTCGTGAGCGTACGTCCGGGCTCGGTGACCGCCTCGTTCAGCGCCGCCACCGCAGGCATGGCAAGCGCCACGCTCATGAACACCATGGGCCAGGTAATCGACCAGCAGAACTTCACCGCAAACAAGGGCGCTAACAGCGTGGAACTTCTCACGAACTACCGTGGGCCTGCAATGCTTCTCGTGAAGCAGGGCAGTGTGCAGTACGTGCAGAAGGTTATCCTGAAGTAAAACGTTCCTCTATGGAGTGTGGAACGTCCCCCGCGGCTAGCGCTGCGGGGGATTTTTTTAGAACAAATCGTTACTTATAAAAAAGGCCCCGGTCTAGCCGGGGCACTTCTTATTTTTTAGTCCTTACCACATCCTGTCGTACTTCTTCTTGTTCTTTTCCTCGTCCTTCTTCTCCTGCACAATCGCGTCGATCACGGCGGCGACCGTTAGGTTGAAGATGTCATGCACAGAGGCATCGGAGTCGGTAAAGTGCACCGGCTTGTTCAGGCCCATCTGTACGGGACCGATGGATTCGCCAACGCCCATCTCGAGGAGCATCTTGCAGGTGGTATTCGCGGAGGAGAGGCACGGGAAAATGAGCGTGTTGACCGTCTGACCCTTGAGCTTGTTGAAGGGGTACTTCGTGTCGCGCAGCTGCTTGTCGAGAGCCACGTTCACCTGCATCTCGCCGTCGATCATGTAGTCCGGGAACTGCTCGTGAATCATCTTCACCGCATCGCGGGCCTTGTTCGCCGTACCGCGGGCAACTTCCTTGTCGCTACCGAAGTTCGCGTAACTGAGCATCGCCATCACGGGTTCGTGTGCAAAGAATCGCACCGCGTCGTGCGTGAGCTTCACGACATCCACGAGCGTTTCGGCATCGGGGTCGCGGTTCACGAGAGTATCGGCCAGGAAGAACGTTCCCTTGCGGGTGCTCAGGATGTGCATGGCACCGAAGTGCTTGTATTCCTCGCGGATGCCGATGATTTCCTTCGCAAGTTCAATCGTCTCGCTGTACTTGGAGTAGCCGCCCGTAATGAACGCGTCGGCATCGCCCGTCTTGACCATCATCATGCCAAAATGGTTCGGTTCGAACATGTCGTCGCGGGCCTCGTCAAGCGTCACGCCGTTGCGGCCGTTCTCCTCGGCGTAAATCGTCGCGTACTTGCGGCGGCGCTCGAATTCCTCGGGCGAGCGCGGGTTCACAATCCTGATGCCCGTAAGGTCGAGCTGTTCGCGCTGGGCGATAATCTGGATGCGTTCCGGGTTGCCGAGAACAATCGGGTGAGCAACGCCTTCCACCTTTGCCTGCACGGCAGCCTTGAGCATGTTCAGGTTGCTTTCGGCGAACACCACGCGTTTCGGGTTGCTGCGGGCGGTATCGCTGAACTGACGGATAAGCTTGTTGTCGTAGCCCATCATGTCGCGGAGCCTGTCGTAGTAAGCTTCCCAGTCGGTAATCGGCTTGCGGGCCACACCACTCTCGATAGCAGCCTTCGCCACCGCGATAGAAACTTCCGTAAGCAGGCGCGGGTCAAGCGGCTTCGGAATCAAGTATTCCTTGCCGAAGGTAAAGCGCTGCGCGTTGTAGGCAATGTTCACCACGTCGGGCACCGGCTGGTGCGCAAGAGCGGCAATCGCACGCACAGCCGCATGCTTCATGTGCTCGTTGATGCAGGTCGCGCGCACGTCCAGCGCCCCGCGGAAAATGTACGGGAAACCGATGACGTTGTTCACCTGGTTCGGGTAGTCGCTGCGGCCCGTCGCAAAAATCAGGTCGCCACGGCTCGCCATCGCCTCTTCATAGCTGATTTCGGGAGTCGGGTTCGCCAGCGCGAAGACAATCGGCTGGTCGGCCATGCTGCGCACCATCTCGCGGGTCAGAATGTTGCCCTTCGAGAGGCCAACGAACACATCGGCGCCCTTCATGGCGTCGGCGAGCGTCTCGATGTCGGTGCGGTCGGTCGCAAAGAAGGCCTTCGCCTCGGTTAAGCCCTTGCGGTCCTTGCGGATAACGCCCTTGCTGTCGCACATCACCAGGTTTTCTTTCCTGAGGCCGAGCGACAGGTACAAGCGGGTGCAGGCGCAGGCGGCAGCACCGGCACCGTTCACCACCATCTTCACGTCGCGGATGCTCTTGCCCGCAACCTCGATGGCATTCAGGAGACCCGCCGAAGAAATGATGGCCGTACCGTGCTGGTCATCGTGCATCACGGGGATGTCGAGTTCCGCCTTCAGCGTGTTCTCGATCTCGAAGCATTCCGGAGCCTTGATATCTTCCAGGTTGATGCCGCCGAACGTCGGGGCGATACCCTTCACGATTTCGATGAACTTCTTCGGGTCCTTCTCGTTGATTTCGATGTCAAATACGTCGATGCCCGCGTAAATCTTGAACAGGAGAGCCTTGCCTTCCATCACCGGCTTGCCCGCGAGGGCGCCGATATCGCCGAGGCCGAGAACCGCAGTGCCGTTAGAAATCACCGCGACCAGGTTGCCCTTGCCCGTGTATTCGTAGGCCAGGTTGTTGTCCTTTTCAATTTCCAAGCAAGGAACAGCTACACCCGGAGTGTACGCAAGACCAAGGTCGGTCTGCGTGCTGTGCGGCTTGGTCGGCACGATTTCGATCTTGCCGGGCTTTCCCATGGAATGGTATTCGAGCGCCTGTTCCTTCAAATCCTTGCTCATCTTGGCTCCTTTCCGCCGGCCATTACCGCGCGGAATTCAATTTTCGGGGCAAATATAGAAAAAAATTTACATTTCTACAAGGAGGGAGAAGGGGGATATTTTTCGGCAAAAACAGCGAAATTTCGGGTTATTCCGAGAAAGTGAACGGGATTGTCACCGTCGTATTGCCGGATTTCACCTTATTGAAAGTCCAATTACTAACAGCACCCTTAATTTGGGCATCAAATTCCCCATAACCCGTCGTAGAAGAAGCAACAGAAATGCTGATAACATCGCCTCTCGGAGCTATTGTAAATTTCAGCGCAACTTTGCCTCGGAATCCAGGCTTTTTCTTCAAGAAATTGTTGTAAATATGGCGTAGCCCCGGCGTTCGCTGGCGCACGACCTTCATAATGTCAGCTGCAGAACGAGATCCGCCACCAGAGTTAATCTCAACATCTCGTGCCGAAGGCGTCTTTATGTTTCCCTTGGCTTTTGTCGCGATACCCCCACCTCCTCCGCCAAAGAGGCCTGCGAGACCGTCACCATAACCATAGCCTCGTCGGCCACTGTCATCATTAGCAGTTTCTTCATCGCATTCTTCAACCGAAGTCGTCAAATACGCAATGTAATCTGGATGGTTTATATTTCTCTGTAGATCCTTTTCCAATCTCCAGTAATCGTTTTCGCTGTACTGCTGTTTTATCTTTCTGAAAACGCATTCACAAACATTGCGATTTGCGCCCTGGGAACATTCCTCCACAAACTGCATATGAGTTTCAAGAGAGTAGGAGAACCCCTTTGCCGTACTCTTCTTGGCGACAACAGACGCCGCGCCACCAGCCTGTACACATGCCACAGCAACCAGCATCCCGAGCAATATGATTTTTAGGTTGAGCATAGATTGACCTCCCTAAAGGCTATTCGACAGCACATTTTGTAGCATACATTGTAAACATGGCAACAAACAATTCCTTGTCCGCAATCATACCTGCAAAAATTGATTTCATCGTATATTCTTTTTTTATGGATTTCATAATACACTGACTAATAGATTTAGGAAGGCCCCGTTCGTTCATTAATTTGATAAAAGCCTTTTCAATTTCCGGCGTAAACTTCTCTGGTATACAATCTAACGCATAGTTGATTCCCCACATTTTATTGTCTTCAGGATACCCTTCTTCCATAACAGTTTGAACAAAGCGTTCCCGATCCTTGACAATATTGTCGTAAACACAGCCACGTATTTTCCTTGCTGTATTTTTCCCAAAAGCTTCCATCAATTGCGGCGGAATTTCATCAACAACATCTCTCCTTTTCGTGGTTTTTACCCATTTGTCAACGTACGCCCTTGCCTCTTCCTCGGTTATCACAGAAGATTCCTCCTCATATTCCTCGTCGCACGCAGTTACCGCATCCGACAGGAACGACGTAAATTTATAGTCCTGATCGTCCCTCCGCATTTCCGCATCGAGCCTTAGGTATTCCTTCTCGCTGTACGAACCCTGCAGGCGCGCAAGTACACACCCGCAAACCCACTCGTTCGCATTTTCGGAGCAATCCTTCAGAAACGCCTGCTGCGTTGCCTCCGAGTACGCAAATTCCCCGGTATTGCTCTTCTTGGCGACAAACGACGCCGCCCCGCCAGCCACGGCATAGACCGCAGCAAAAAGCAGCCCTATCAGCAAAAAATTCAAGTTCCGCATGGTTCAACCTCCGGAAAATGGTCCTCACCCATAAAGATACATTCTTCGAGTGTCAAAAGATGACAATCGCGGAATTTTTCGTAAAAAAGGCAAAAAAGCGGGGTTCGGGGACAAAAATACGGGGATTCAGCACCAAAATGTGGGGATTGGCATTGAATATGCTGCGCCTAGAAAACGCGAAGTTCAATGTCCCAACAAAGGAAAAGCTTTTGACAATGTAAGTACCAGGTTCAATTTGACTTTTTCTTTATCTTGTGCCTTATCTTGACCATCGCCAAATTCAATTCTATTTCCGTTTCGCTTTCCAAACTTGTAGAATCCGAGGCGAGAACATTAGAAATGATTTCGCCACTTCTTTTCAACAACGACTTCTTTTCATTTTCATCAACAACTTCAGGAACGCGAGCAATGGCACGAGACAACTCGCGAATTTCTACGAATGTATTGATGATGTTGATAGTTGTTTGCGTTGCGACACGCCCTTTCAAAATTGTCGCAAGCATGTAGAGACCGCGTTCAGTAAAGGCAGTCGGATTAACAGGACTGTATTTTAGCTTGGCTAGGTGGTCAAAATTTTTGACCACCTCCTTTTTCTCGGCAACATTAACTTGAAAAATATACCCTGAAGGGAATTTTTCGGGATTATTCTTTACCGCCTGATTAATTTCTTTGGTGCTTACTCCATAAAGATCTGCAACATCGCAATCAAGGATAACTCGCTGATCTCTCAACACAAGAATTTTGCTTTCAACTTCATTCATCTTCTACTCCAATCCGCCTACAAGCAAAAAAAAAAGGCAGGGTAAAGTGTTCTCAATGCAAATATACATTCCTCGCATGTCATATTATGACAATCTTAAAAAAAAAGATTTTTTTTTGCGTTTCTTTTGTAAGCTTCCCCATAATATTACGCTTTACCTGTTCGTTGATACGCTTGGTTTCAACCCCATAAAGAATCGCGAGATCGCTGTCCAGCAACACCTGCTTGTCGCGAGCATATAGAGAACTTTTTCAGAAAACGCATACGGCAAAGACCTACATTTAGCCGAATAATTTGTGGACGAAAATTTCGTCCGCAAAAAAAAGGCGAAAAAATTCCTAATTTACTTTCCAATAGCCGTTTTTGTTGGCCCCAACGCGAGTAATGAGGTTTTGCTGTTTCAGCAGTTGCAAATCTCTTCGGATTGTTTTTTCTGTAACGCCAAATTTTTCAGCGAGCTTTTGTGCCGACGTATGAGCGTCTTTGGAGAGAGCGGCAATAATCTTTTTCTGTCTATCTTTTATAGGGACATTTATCAGGACATTTATAGGGACATTTTCACTGCGTTTTTTTGCCGCATCGGGCTTCGATTTTTCAATCACAGCATTGTCCTTGACTTTCTTGTAATCAACATGCAGATAGCGGTTTTTCAGTTCATTGTGTTCGCCCATTAGCAGGTTGCGGAAGAACTTTTCAAGATACTCCGGCTCCTGCTGGATTCCTTTTCGGACGTTCTTGTAGTTCGCACGGACAAGGGCATTCCTGAAATACCACGAATTCTTGGCGAAAATGTCGTTTCCGACTTTAAAGCCCATGGAGCGCAGGTACTTGATGGTAAAAACCGCAGTTGTGCGCGTATTGCCCTCGCCAAAAGCATGAATCTGCCACAGACTCGATACGAAAAACGTCAAGTGCCGAACAATCTCGTCCATGCTCAAGTTGCTGTAATTGAATTCTCGTTCACGATCAAAATCGTAATCCAGGGCCATCCGCAATTCATACGAAGCGCCATACATCACGGAATCCCCGTTCAGCACCCATTCCTTTTTCGAAATGTTGTATTTGCGGATTTCTCCGGCATGCTTAAAAACTCTCTCAAAAAGGCGTTTGTGGATTGCGATAAAAAAAGACGGCGAAAAACTGAACGCCTTCTCGCTCAAAACCAGTGCGATGCGAGCAGAGACCTTGTCCGCCTCTTCTTTTTCGTCCTGATCATCCGTCCGCTCCGTCTTCGATTCGTAATAAGAATCAATGAGTGCCTGCGCTTTGTTCAGAGAAATCTGCCCTTCGATGTTTTTCTTGGCGACTTTGAGCAGATAATCCGAAGGCGTCAGGCCATCAACCTGCTGCAAGCCGATTGCCGTGGACCATACGTAAGACTTTTCCCGCTTGGCGGGCTCGACCTGACGGATGTATTCTTCAAAATCCAGTTCTGACGGTTTCTTTCGCATCGGAGTTCCTTGTGGTTTTGCTTCTTTAAAATAGATTATTCGGCGGTCGGATGCAATAGGTTGAATTGTTTCTGTAAAAGCTCTGCATACGCTCGTAAAACTGAGTTCATCATATTATAATCTGCTTCAAAAAATTTCGCTGCATCCTTGATGATTTCGCATTTCGCCTTCAACTCAACTAAAGCTTTTTTACAAGATTCCAAATTCATCAAGTCATAATCACGAGCGAAATAGTGGACTAAATGGTTACGGGCATCCATGAACTTTTTGAATTTCGTTTTTGCTCGACGAAGGTGCCCCCTGCTCTGTATTTTAAAATCAAACTTGCAAGCAAAAAGATGCTCCATTTCTGCCGCGTCAATATCTTTATCACAGCGAGGTGTATAAATCGCATCAAGCATTTCTTGACCGACTAAACCCAACATACGCTTGTCGTCCTTCTGTTGTTTTTTCACAGCATTATTTATTGACTTCAAAAGTTCCTCAGGAGTTTTCCCCGTCCAAATGCCACCAGAATGTTTATGCATCCAGCGTAAACGGAGTTCGATAACGTTGCACACATACAATGAGCGACCCAAGAGTTCTAAAACCTGAGATTGAATCGGATTTTTTGATTTAGCCATTATTTTACTCACTATAAACCCAATTAATTATTGAACGAGTTCCGGCTTCAACCTGAACGCATCGGGATCAACGGTCATCTTGTAAATCTTCATTTCAGGATTTAGCGAGCGTGCCATACTCACAATTTCATCCTGCTTACTTTTCTCTACGTTGATTCCAAGATAAAGCGAGCAGAAGCATTCTTTGCCGATTTGTGGATAGAAGCGAAGGCCTTTGTAATCAAGGTCGCCATTTTCGTCTTTTTGTGGTTTTGGTGGGTCACTAGGAACGCCCCCACAATAAGGTCTATATATTAATAGACGAATTTCTTGTTCGTGTTCCCAAGCCTTGGCCTTTGTGGATAGTTGATAACGAAAGAAATTGCCCTTATTAAAATCATGAAAAAAATCTGGCTTTTCTAAAATTTCTTCATATTGCACTTCCAAGATATCAACGCCGGTGCCACAACCATTCCATACACATTCGAAATATTTTTTTGCTCTTGAGATATCGACTCCTATACAAACTCCGCTATGGCTGCTGTAATAACTCCACATGAGCAATGCGTCATTCACCTTGGATAAACTGCATATCCACGCATCATCCCATGTCTTTTTATACGGAACAAGCTCTATCAGAGAAACAATATTAGCTGGCCAAATTTTACATTTTTCCTCAGGGACATTTGAAAAATTAATCAAACTAGGATGGCAATCAAATGGATCGTTCAACCTGGAGGGATTAGTGAATTGAAGATTATGGTTCTTCAGCATCTCCAATCCGCCTTTAAAATCAAGGTATTTATATAATTGAGGGCCAACCATTATTTTTCTCTTAGAAATGCGACCACAGTTTCGATTCGTCCCAGGTCTTTTCGGCAAATTTCTTCTTAATGGTCTCTTTTTCAGCAGGAGCGCAATCATCAGAATATAATTCAGACAAAGCCATTGCTCGCCCACTTATATCCCCTGACAAATCGGACAAGAAAGAAAGTCGTTTTTTCATTGTATCGCGCCAACCATCTATAAAGGGATCATTTTTCTCAACGTCTTCAATTTGTTGGCAAATACAATCAAAATAGTATGCGAAACTAGGTGCAGAACGATAAATTCTATTTTCAATCATCAGAACTTGATGATAGTTTAGCAAATTCAAATCGATTTTTTGAATACCCTTCAAGACATAAATCATGTGGGAAGAGCACTGCATTGCATATCCACTTAAGCGATTCAAAAACACCTGAAATTCTGTTCCCGTTAACCGCAAGAACGGGCAAATCTTTACGGCAACATCAAAAAAATCGCGATTCCCTATAAGTTGCGCAATTTCTTTTTGCGATTCAGCAGGAACACCATCTTTTTGCTCTTGCATAGCTTTTTCAAAGGATTCCTGTATCTCCTTTTGCGCATCTACTTTTATTTTCTCCCATTTCGTTTCACAAGCATCAAAGAATTCCATTAACTGCTTACAATAATCAATAGCCGTTGTCGTATGCTGATGTTCGGCTTGACGTTTGTTGATGCGATATTGCAAAAATGCAAATATCGCCATTGCGATACCAGTTATCGCAGCAAATATATCTCCAATACTAATTGTACAATCCAGACACATATTTCACCTCAAAATAACATTAATTAAGATATAAGCGGTTCAAGTAATTTTAAAGAATCTCTTCTAAACAATAAAGCGGTTGCTTTCTGGCAAGGAATTTCAACACCTTCCCAAATACTTCCGTGAAAGTCTGCGTCCCATACAATCATTTTTGCTACAACAACCCCATTTTCATCTAAAGCCTGCAAACCGTCAAACATATTTAGATTAATATGCAAATTCATTTTTTGCATAGCCGCAGGGGTAAGAAACCATATTACATGTCTTTCAAACGGATCATCGATTGAAAGTTTCGCAATAATGCAATCATCATTTCTGTAATCCTTGTTATCGAAATATTGTTCTAATCGGAAAATTCTTTCGGAACATTTATCTCCCAATATTGCGAACTTCTCATCAGAGGAGCAGGTTGTCATTAAACCCGTACCTGTACTTTGACACTTCTCCTCATTATAAACCAATGTAGTCCAAATTTCATTACCACGCCCATAACGGAAATCCTCTGCTGAGATACGATTAGAATCGTTTGCAGGAGCAAAGCTGGGCATCTTTTCCTTTGAACCGACATAACGGACTATGTTTTCCAACATAAACGGAGAAATTAAATCTGTCCCATCCGAATTCTTATATAACGAAAAATCATTATAATGATCTTCATTGACTATTTCATAAACAGCATTTGATATGGCTATATGACTCGCAGCGATTTCATCTGCACGTAATGTAAAATCTTCTCCGTATTTTTCATTAAGAATTTGTTTTTTCTGTTTAAAGGCGTTATGAGAACCATCTAAGCGAAACCCTGTTCTCAAAAGATTCCAGTATTTGGGATTTATATATGGAATGAATTTATAATCATCTGGAGACGAAAGATAAGTAATTGATTTATTTTGATGCACCACATCAAAACCTATATCAACCCACTTTGAAATCAACCAATCTTCATAATAATATCCTGTTGGATATTTTTTCTTTATCGCTTTTTTTAATTTCTCTGAGATTTTATGTTCTGGAATATAATCAGAAACGATTTGCAATAATGCCGCCCTACAAATAGGAAGAATATCAGCCTTTTCTTCGTATATATAAGCCAACGCATTTATATAGTTTTGAGGATTTTTCTTTGCAATAAAAATCAAAGCGTATATTATATGCTGACTTTTTTCTATACCAAATCTGTTTAATCTAGAAATAAGTAAAAGGACTATTTTCTCTTGAAGTGAATATTTGTCCAAGTTTGTATTTTGCATCACTTCAGACGCAAAATGAATTTGCGTATCCAAAGGCAATTTTCTTTCTGTAATCTCATACAACAATTCAAAAGAATCTTGAACATACTTTATATCAGCTTTAGCTTCTATTAAAATTCGAATAATAGTAGAAGAAATATCATAGGGCCAATCATTTTCGGCCACATACATCCCTATAATTTGTTTCAAGTATTTTAATGTTTTTTCAGAATCAATTGAGAGTGCTCTTCTGAAAAAACTCAAATTTTCTTCTATTTTACTCCTAACTCTTAATGAACAAACAAAATAACCAACACAAAGGTAAATGATAGTTTCATCATCTTGAATATTAGCCAATAACAAATCTATGACAGGATGCGAATAAGTCTCATAACATTTAATGTATTGCGATATTATTTTAAATTTGTTCTCTTGATTTAAAGTATTAAAAAATTTTAGGAATTGACAAAGGTCCGACTCTCTCAGCGAATACCTTACAAAATATTTTTTTGATTCATCAATATTATTCGCTTCAAATGGGGGGTGTTCGTCTTCTAATCTAAAATTCTCGCGTCCATAAGACTTGTCATGGGTGTTCTTTTTAGATATGTCAACACCAAAGATTTCTTTGTAAAGCAAGCATGTTTCTTGTGTATACCATTCGTAATATTCATTATCTACTCGAGATGAAACAAATGGAATCTTTTCGACCCAATTGCGGAATGAAATTCTTAGTCTTTTTTCAATATTGTCTAAATTTTTCAAACCATACAACAACACACTATCTGAATTCAAAAGGGGTTGTGTTTGACAAAGAAGGAACCATTCTTCGGTAGAAAGGATCCCCATGTATTTACGAAGAAATACAGAAGTCATTTCTTCCAAATAACCCCATGGTCCATCATTATTTAGCCCCATACTCAGTAAAAATTCTATTGCAAAAACAGGGGCTATTTCTAACATACGTTCGAATACATATATCGGAAAATGATTCGTTCCGCTACCATCTGTATGGTGAACGACAGCCATTGACATTTCAAACAATTCAATCAGCTTTTTAGAGTCTATTTTCCCTGTGTAATTAGCGTAAGTCGCCAAACAGTCTAGTACTTCATACAGGCTAGCGTCTTTTCTGGAGCCATAACCCCAAAATAATTCTACTCCTCTTTTAAAGTACGCTTGAGCTAGTATATCATCTCCACGTTTTGCCAGCAATACAGAGTATTTAAAGTGTAAATTCGAAAGATCTTGATAGTATCCACTATGTTTTGAATTACTTATTATTTGTTCCTGTTCCGATATAGGATATTTTTCAGGAGCATACTCAAATAACAAATCTAAATATTGCTCGTTTGTTAATGGACCATGATTTGAATTCCGCAAAGACGCTGTCAATTCACAGACATGCTCTAATAACGACAAACATTCTGAAAGAATTTCCTTACCATTGCATAAAGACAATGCTCGACGGAACGAGAAATTAAAATAAGGATATAAATAAAGCAAGTCACAGGCTCTAGGCTCACCCTTAAACGGACTCAAATCCCTTGCCAAAAATGAAAACGCTTTTTTTAATGTTTCTTTGTCAAGGAACCCTTTTTCCAACCTAGAAGTCAGTATATCAAAAATAATCCAATTATAAAACCAAAATTGGTCTTTTAACCGTTCTATTTCTAATTGAATTTCCTCTTCCGACGCATCTTGTGCCGCATATTCAACATTCTTTACGAGATTATACAAATCTTTTTCATTATTTGTCCTGCAATCTTTTATCAAACAATCTACAGCCTCTTTCAAAAGAAGATTTTTAGGCTGAATTTCTCTTAGTAAACGCTTCGTTTTTGGAATCTCCTCCATCCATTCGGTTCCGTAAACAACATTCCATTTTTCTATAGAAGTTAGGACATTTTCAAAATAATCGCCATATTTTTCGTATGTTTCCAGAACAACATCGTCTAATTCCTGATACAATCCTTTCTTTAACAGCATAACGGCATATCGTCCGATATATTTCGGATCAAAAGATTCTCCAAAATCGCATAGATCCCAATGAACTTCTTCAGTTGGCCTAAAGGACTGTTTAGCCAAATAACGGGATATGCTGTCAAAATCAAACCTAGAAGATCCTTCTCGTTGAATAAAATCATAGGCGCGGTTATTGCCAATATTCCATTTGACAGCGTCTAAGTACTCTTCGAAATCACTTGCTCCCATATAGTTAACTTGCGATATCATTTTTGCTTGTTCAGCAACAATGATATGCTTTTTCAAGTCATCTGCATAAAATAAAGCCTCTTTTTGAAAACGATGGTTCCGTTTCAAATCCTCAAATGAACACGCATTAAGCATGCTGTCTTCTAAAAAAGAAACAGAAATTGTGCCTAAAATTTTCTCATAGTTTTCAACTTTATGATATAATTTTAGAAGACATATATATGCCTTGGGGTATTGATAAAAATTTTTCTTTTCCAACCATTCAATTAGTGGATCGTAAACCTTCTTTCTTGCATCAACATTTTTTTTCTTAAAAAGATCAAATAAATAATTTTTAAAACTTTCATGATAAATGGAGTATCCATAAGCAGGTTTACATCTTAATATGGGGCTTAGGATTTCCAATTGTTCGTCAATATACTTCCCAGCACCTGTTATTTCCTTTAATTCTTCTTTATTGAGTGAACAATCAACCCCGCATAAAGCGGCAGGAATATCGATATTTCCATCTAATTTTTCATAAATGTAATCGTAATAAGATTGAAGGTTGCTATCACAAAATGGTAATTTTTCCAACCAGGATAAATCTTCCGATGAGGCATTAGCCTTTGCATATTCTACTAGGTATTTGCAATAAAGGGCGTTGCCTTGACTTTTTTCATGAATTAATGTTGAAAGTAATATTCCTTCATATTCCTTGTCGTCTAAACTTACCTTTTTCAAATACTTTCTTACGAAACCAACCGATATCGGCGGAATTTCAACATTTAGAAAATTCGTTAATGATGAAAATTCCGATATAGGTTGCGATATAACCAACAATTTAACATTAGGATTATCAAAATCCAATTGATTCATTGCAGATATTACATCGACTTGTTTTTGCGTGACTTTATACGAGTTCTTTGCATAGATCCTTTTCACATGATCAACACCATCAATCAAGACAAGTGTTTTAGATGGTATTTGATTCAGCAAAGTATTAACTTCGTCAACATCAGCGGCAAATGTTTTATTAGAATGTAATCCAGAAAATGTTTTTTGAATTTGATCTTTTAAACTACCCAAAAGTGTTGTTGTTCTGACTCTTCGTTCAAAAGCGCTATCCTCTAAGGACACATAGCAATAATGTTTAATCAACTTCACTTTATTTTGATAGCAATCATTCTCTAAAGCGTTTATTAGCCAAGATTTTCCCGCCCCAGGTTCCGCAGTGGCAACAACCCTATTAATTCGGCTTAAGGCATCTTTTATTGTTCGCAGTCGATCAGAAACATCGACATACATTTTTTCATCAATAGGAAAGTTTTCGTCTATTCCGCCACAATTAAGAACGATATGGCAATCTTCCGCAATTTTAAGCGCAGATACGTGATTTTTTGACGCATCAGCTCTTAACTTTTGTGCAAGTAACTGAATCTTATCACATACAGCTTCTACTTGAATATGGTCATTAGGGTATGTTCCAACACCAATATCTTGAACAAGTTTTGAAAATAGGCTCTCTAGTTTTGCTCTTTTAGGATAATTAACCTCAATAATTAAAGAATCAAGGAAGCTTTTAAACTCACCCCTATCAACATCTTTTAAATCATTCTTTAGCTTTTTCCAATCATCAATGATTTCTGTTCCTTGAGGCCACAAGCAATCGCAGTCTATTTTATAGCAGGTTGTTTCGGGAAAGACTTTGTGGCATGAATTCAATTGTTTCAGAACGCCATGGAGTTTATCGCCTTCCTCAGGAAGCCCCCACGCAAGGCAAAGCCTAAATTCAGCATTGTCTCTTGGTAATTTTTGCCATGAGTCAAATAATTTTTTTAGATGTAAATTGGGATATCCAGAAGCAAGGAAGTCATTCTGTTTTAAGCAATGATTTTCGCTATGTTTAATTTGACGGTAGTAGATTTTTTCGCCATCAAATATTTTAAAATCATCAAACTTATCGCCATTAACTTCTTTGGAATCAAATAAGAACTCAACATTCAATTTATTTGAAGCGATATATTGAGCAATAAAATACGCACCTAATAAGTCTTGGTATTCATAACCCTTATGAGCAGAATTTAACATAAACCAATCCCATTAAATTGCACTTAATGCCAAGAATCTATAACTTTGTACAACTCTTCAATCTTTTTCACAATTCTTTTTTGTTCCGGTAAGGGAGGGACAGGAATGACAATTGTTTTTAAATCTGTTTTATTGAACTTTTTCATTGCAGTTCCCGATGTAATGCTCATGAGTTCTGCATATCCAAAAG
>JAEEGK010009810.1_pt1 | contig 22227 bp, 17 predicted proteins | sample 8958771 | NCBI WGS metagenome assembly JAEEGK01 (sample SAMN16246547, study PRJNA631951) | gut metagenome | biome: gut microbiome; feature: rumen; material: SC-attached | host: Bos | place: Iran: Karaj | collected 2018-10 | reverse complement strand
TGTTTTTTTCCCCGCCATAAGCACGCCTCCCTCTTTTATATAATGCGCTTGATGACTCTTCATCATATTCTTTAGTCTTCATCCATCACTTCAATAATCAACTTCACATATTCCTCTTTGACATATGGCTCATGCCTAGGCACTGTTATAGGTGTATGACCTTTCTTCCGGTAGGTACAATGGCTTGAACCGCTACGAGGAAACGTGCCATCGTACCCCAGTCGTCTCATGACCTTATCAACTTCATCAAACGTGACCGTCTTAGGGTTGTTCCTGATTTTTTCAAGAAGTTTCTCCCACTTACTCAACCCCTCACCTTCCACGCATATAGTACCATATATGATACTACAAGTCAACAGGTTTTTATTCACAATTTAGTTTTTGTCTTGGTAAAAAACAGACGCATTACACGTCTGGCATATTTTTTAATTATATTATACTCTTCTAACTGCGCAAAACTGCGATTTGTACGATTTATTTTGATTTACTTAATTATAACAAAACAGCCGCGGAAAAATCTACGGCTGTTGAACAAAACTGGGATTTGTATCAATAGTTCTTCGGCGTGTCCGGTTTGGGCTGCTTTTCGTACTCAATGCCCACATCGCTCTTAAATTTCATTAACAGCGTAGTGGAAAGCTGTTTCCAGTCATCAAAGATTTTGAGGGAGTTCTTACGCAGCGCGTCGGCAAACTGCTCCTTTGTCAGGCCGGAGGAGGAACCGACCAGCTGCATGGAGTTTTTCTCCGCCCCTTCCACCGCTTCCTTCACGGTGGGAGCCATAATGTTAAAATAGCCTTGCGTCAGCGCCATGACCTGGTTGGAGACCCAGAACATCTTCGACGGGTCGTAGGTGTCCCGCAGGGCGCGGTACTCTTCGGGCACCTTCGATACGGCAAAGGGAATGAAAGGATTTTCAAAAGGCGTATCCATCGACATCCAGACGACCGGGGACGGAAGCATGTCGCCGGCCTGGGAGATGTGGCTGTAACTCGTCTTGGAAGACAGGATGGAACGCTCGCCCATTTCCACTACATAATGGTACGGCGATCCGTACAGACCTGCCAGGGGGCTCTTCGACTTGTCAAATTTGGTTCCCTGGTAATAGTCGCGGTGGATGCGCGCGATATCTTCCACGTCCAGTTTTCTGTCGGGACGGATGGACAGCGGATAGGTTTTCGAATCCCAGTCCGCGACCCGGGACGGAAGGTTCTTGGATGGCGCCACAAGGCTCATGGCCCGCCATACGCGCCGTTTGGAATAATACGGGTGATGGAATTCTTTGGACTGCAGGGATTTCATCCAGTCCAGCCGGCCTTCCTCGTCGTAGGCCGCCCAGCCAAATTCCTTAAGCATTTCCGGCAGGCGCGGGTTGAAGATCTGGGTCGGATCGCCTTCCCGGATCGCGTGGATCCGGAGCTGGTTCGCCTCTATGAAGAAATCCCCGTCCGGAATTTTTTCCGCGATCCAGAGGCCGCCTTTGCCTGTGGGCGACATCTGCATTTCAAAGACCCAGGCCTCGTCCTTGTCGGCAACAGCCAACGTCTCGGCGGTGCCCCAGAGACCGTACTCATCGATCAGGCTTCCCATAAGCCGGATGGCCTCACGGGCGGTTTTGCATCGTTCCAGCGCGACGCGGCTCAGTTCGGCTGAATAGAATATGCCGCCGCCTTTTTTGTACGGCACTGCCGGCAGATGCGCGGACATGCCCGTACATTCGCCAAACATCAGGCCGTGTTCATTGGCCACGCCGTAGTCCGCGTCCATGTAGGCATAGGTGTGCTCCACTTCGGGTATGTAGCCGATGGGTACCGTGCGCGGTTTGCCGGGGTAATCATACCCCTCGCTCCGTTCCGGTGCAACAAGGTTCGGCTGGTCAAAGGCGTTGTACTCGGGCATGACATCCAGCGCCACCGCAGTAGGATAGACAGGGCGCTTGCTGCCTTTCGGGTGATCCTTCGCCGGCACATAGATGAGATTCATCTCTGCGCCGCGGCCGTCGTTAGAGTGGGAAACCATCGTGCTCCCGTCCGCAGACGCACCTTTCGTCACCACCATAACGGTGCATGCCTCGGCGCTTACGGTCATAAGCGAAACCAGCGCCATACCTGCAATCATCTTTTTTAACATAGTACCCTGCCCCCCATTCAATAGTTAAATCATTAATTTATTATAACAAAACAACCGCAGAAAAATCTACGGTTTTAATAATAAATTGCGACTTCCCATACTAAAATAAAACAGCCGTGGATTTTTCCACGGCTGTTGAATCATTTACTGTGCAAAATTGCGATTTGTCATAGAATCCTCAATAGCGGGATTCTGGAGGGATACTTTTATCACCGCCACCCGGCGCCTTTCCTCCCGCAATGTGTTTGAGTTCACCGTCTTTCAATTCACATTCCGATAACTCAGCAAAGTACGCCTCGGCTTCCTCTTTCGTAAGATCAACGCCTTCGGTTTTAGCGAATGCAATCAAATCTTCCGCAGTTTTGCACTCCAGAGCTTGTTTCAGCATTTCTTTTGTGATTTCATTTTTGTTGATCGGCATAGTAGAATCCTCCTAAGAAAATGATATTTAAATGCCCTTTATTATATATACAAAACAGGTTTCCCAAAATTGACGCTGCCGGAATTTTTTTAATTATATCATACTAATCTATGCGGAGTAAAACTGAAATTTGTACTATTACATCGTACTGAACATTCTTTCCAACGCTAAAAAAATACCCGCCATTACTGACGCAATGTCATTAAGTTAAGAAGTTTAAAACAAAAAAAGTCCTCTGCTTTTTGTGACATTTTATTTTGCTATACAAAATAGTTAAAAAACCGGATTGCTGTGGTATTTGTATCACTGCCGCTTCATTTTTTATCGTGTCTTTTCCGCAGCAAACGGCTTTGCGGGTTTTCCTTTACGCATAATGAAAAACCGGTACATAAACAGACTTTTCTTTGTAGCTTGAGCCAACCTCGCAATATAATCCGTTTGGGGTTTCATGGCTTCTGTATAGGAATTTCCGTTCAGCAGCGATTCGGACAACAGCCGCGCCGATATTACCGCCTGCTCGATTCCCGCCCCGGACCATCCTTCAATCAGCCCGGCAGCATCTCCCACAAAACTGGCCCGACTGCCGTATTCCAATAACATGTCGCCTCCCATGGAGATAGCTGCCCCGCGCACGGAACGCGGAGCTTCTATCTGCAGGCTCCGGCAAAGCGCGTTCATCCCTTCCCGGCAAATTGCCGCATTGCCGGGATAACTGATGCAGCCTGCAACGGCATCCTCCCCCTGTGGAATGTACCAGCTGTATCCGATCTTCCGGGGAAGATATTCAAATACACTGTCCCGGCTCAGCAGCGGAACCACGCCTTCCATCGCAATCCCAACCCGCTGGTTTCTTCCGGTAAGCAGGCGCCGCACGGCCGACATGGCTCCGTCCGCTCCAATGATGCGGCCAAATTCAACTTCGAATGCCTCTCCTGTGCGAAGGTCGGCACATTCGGCAACACCGGCGCTGTCATCAATCCCGCGTACCGTCGTCCGGTCCTGCAGCGTTCCTCCCGCTTGCAGATACCGTTCCAGACAGTAATCGTCCAGACGTTTGCGGGATAAGGTGTAAAATACATCCTTCTCCCTGATTTTTTCACGCCCGGCATACCGGTCCCGGTGTTTGATCCGCACAGGTCGCAATGCATCCATGCAGCCTTCGCCAAATACCTGTGCAAACTGCACAGGCGTCGTTTCAAACAGCATGCCGCCGCAGAGTTTTTCCTTTGTCTTTGCATCCAGCAGTTCAAGAGCCAGCACACCAGCGCCGGCCTTTTTCAGCAAAAATCCCGCAACGGAACCGGCAAGCCCGGCCCCGACAATCAAAAAATCAACTCGAATCCGTTTCATAACCATTCCTCAAAAACAGCCGCAGAAAATACCTCTTATCATATGTACAAGACAGGCTTTCAAAAATTGACGCTGCTGGAAAATATTTTATAATTATCTCATAGAAATCTTCAATGAATTAAACCGTAATTACCAAATTTAGTAGAAGCGAAAAACCGTTTAGCTTGTGAAAAAAAACTCCACAGGTTTGCCTGTGGAGCCGTCAGCTGACTTCTTATGTGCGAAGTGACCGTTTCTTACTTGTCATAAAACGTAAAAGTATGTTTTCCCCGCTCTTTGGATTTATACATGGCTTCGTCGCCTTTGCTCAGCAACGTTTCTACATCGCTTGCCTGGGTTCCATGGACAATGCCCACGCTGACAGAAACAGACGGCACCCCGTCATCCGCATTTGATAACTCCTGACTAATCTTTTCCAATTTCATTTCAATCAATTTTCGCTGCATCTCATCGGAGTGAACCATAAACACAACAAATTCATCACCGCCCAGTCGGCAGATATAATCGTCAGACCGGAAATTCTTTTTCAAAACCTGCACCAGTTTTTTCAGTACTTTATCTCCTATTTCATGTCCGTACGTATCATTGATGGTCTTGAAATTATCAACATCAAGCATCATCAAGTACGTTGAATCCAGATCGAGGCTCGAAAGCAGAAGATCAAATCCGGCCCGGTTATACGCCCCCGTCAATTCATCATGAGAGGCTTTGAAATTAAGATGTTCAATACTCTTTTTATACATAAAATACAAATTGTTATAGGCTTTGGCCAGATACCGGAATTCGTTGGCTCCGGTTTCCCGGATGGGACTGTCGGTCTCAATCTGGTCCACCGCACGCAGGATTGGGTTTATGCCCAGGGTAGACGTTAACCATACTACAAAGAAGATCGATGCAATTATCATCAAAACCCCCGCGCGCGCCAGATTCAGTTCCTTTTGGAAACGTTCCAGTGCATCCGTTTCTTCCTTCTGCGCCTGGCTTACAATCGCCTGAACGGTGTTGTTGACTTCCGCACGGATCCGATTCTTTTGGGTATAATATTCACCATCCAGTACCATCTTTGTGGCACGCCGCATCTTGTCCTCAGGAGAAAGCGCCATATCTGCACTGTTCAGGGTTACACCTTTCAGCACGGAAGGATACTCCCTGATTCCTTTCGCTTCAATCACCAGGCGCATCGCGTAGTATTCCCTGTCCATCAGTTTTACCGAATGGCGCATGGCCTCCTCCAGGCTTGCCAGGGCAGGGCCGACGTTCTTCACTCTTTTCAGTTCGGTAATGGCCTGTTCCCGCCGTTTGGTTGCAAAGGCTTCAATAAAATACTGTTCCATAAACCTGCGGTCTCCACTTTCGGTAAAGCGCTGTACCATTTCCGTAAGGTGGTCCGAAGCATCCATCAGCCCGTGGACTGAATTTTGCAGCATTAAATTTTCTTCCGAAGCGTTTTTAACGCGCATGAAACTGTTTATGAGCCTGTAGGTAGAGAAAATCATCAGGCAGGAAAATATGACCGCGACTACAATCTGCCATTTATGTACGTTCCGAAGGGAAACCCCTTCTTTCAGGCTGATCATTGGTATCCTCCCTTTTTACGGCTTTGCTCCTTCACATTAGCAACCAACTTTCGGAATGAACGGGCAATGCCGCCGATCTCATCGTTCTTATCATATTCCAGCGCAAAATCATAATTTCCCTTGTACACCTCCCGCGCAGCTTTTGAGAGATCCTGAAGGGGTTTTGTAATACGGTTTGCAAGGAACATGATGATAACACCCACGATCAGCAGTACTATGACAGAAGCATAAATGATATCCCAGATTGGTTTCTGCCAGCTGCTGTTAATCTCCGAGACAGGTGCGCACACATACAGACGCATGCCATTACTCAGCGGCATCCAGACAGCATCTTTTTCAATCCCGTTATAGGTATACCGTATGCCGTTATTGGCGCCTAACAGTTCTTTAGGAGGAGGAGGCAATGCCTTCCCGGTCAGGTAATTGGAATTCATTTGCGGGTGATAAATGAAATCACCCTTTTCGTCCAAGATAAAAGCATATCCATTATTATAGGGCCGGATGTTTTCCACTTCCTGAGCCAGGGTCCGGTAATTCATTTCGATCCCGATTACACCGATAAACACTCCATGCCAGAAGACAGGCTCATTATAGGATAATACGCGCACAGCCAGGTTATCCGTTACATACGGCGGAAGCCAGATTCCTTTTTTTGTGGCTTTGGGGACCGTAAACCAGACCAGTTTGGAAGTGTCGTTTGTGTCGAACTGCGTGATATCCGTCACTTCATGCTGATAGAATCCTTTGGCGTCCAGGTTGACATACCAGAACCCGGACACTGTTTTAGATATCGCCGGATCGATGCGGTAATAATAGGTCAGGACGCCGTTGGTCTGATGAGAAAGCTGCGAAAAGATATCGGCAGCCCGCTCCACGTGCCTGGCCAGTTTCTCTTCCGACACATCCTCCAGGCTTCCTTGCACAAGCGTTGAGACCGTTTTCACGGAGTGCTCCACGCTGTTAAAATAGGCTTCCAAATCCATCCGGCCTGTTTTACACATCAGATAAAGCGTCCTGTCGGCTTCCCTGTTACTCAGGTTCTTAACAGAAACGGCGCCGACAAAAGCAATGATACCCAGTGAAACGATCATTGCGCAAACTGCAAGCAAAGTAACTTTAGTTCGCATAGAATTCACCGGTAATTACCTCCCCATATCATAATTACGACTTTGCATTTCCTGATGCTCTTTTACCTCTGCGGGCATCCGGGTAACCTCCGGCCACATGTCCCCGGATACCCCAGAGCAGGCATCCCGTACAAATCTTTCCGTCCCCAAATGAGAGTTTGGTGCTTTCTCCATTTTTTACTTTATACTATGTACTATTATACCACAATTTGTCGAGAGCGGAGACAAAAATATAGTATGTCCTGCTCTCGGGCAGACGCGGCACTGCGCTCAACTACAAAGTAGTTGGCGAAGCCATGTCTTCCATGCGCTGCTGTGCATGCATTGATGATGACTGGAAAGCTGAAATTGAGGAAGATGTAGCGGTTCGGGGCGAATAAATCTTAACTGCAAAACGGGGATGCTTTCTCAAGCATCCCTGAATTTTATTGGGTTTTAGCGCCAAAAAATCCTCTGCTTTTACCGCTTTATGAGGATTTTTTAATTCTAAAACCTTGAGAAAAATGGTACATAGTTTATGCAGAACCAGCCCAAAGCCGTTACCAGCAGTACATTGAGAACTGTCAGCCGCAGGCCCTTGCGGATTTGAAGCCCGGCGTCCAGTCCGTAAGATACCGGAATCGCGCGGGTAGAAACCGGCAGAACATATGCACAGTTCACCGCCACTACTGTAAGCAACATATAGGGCACCGGGTTCAGTCCGATAGCCCGGGTAATGCTGATAACTACCGGCAGCGCGATAGAAGCGGCTGCCGTATTGCTGGACAGTTCCGTAAGAAAACAGCCGAACGCTGCAAACAGCGCAATGGTTCCAAGTCCGCCGGAAGGCCCGCTTGACGCAATTAAAGCCGTCAACTGCTTTACCGCCCCGGTTTCAATCAGCATGCGTCCCAGGGCCATGCCGCTGGCAAAGAGGAACATCATGCCCCACATAACATGGCTCTCTGCATATTTCCAGTCCATCATCACTTCGTCATTCTCATCACGCAGCACAAACATCAAAAGGCCTAACGTAAGAAATGAATAGGCAGGTTTCAACCCGGGCAACACTTCCGCATAAAGAGGACGGAGGAATGCCAGCATCGTAGCCAACACAAATAATGTCAGCCCTATCTTTTCGCCCCGCTTCAGCGGTCCAAACTCTTCGTTCAGCTTTTTAAAATAGGAAGCAGATCCGTTTAAATCCTGTGTAGTGCGATTGATCTGCCAGAGAAAGAACAGATTTAAAAGAAAAACCAGAAACAGAATCGGTACGAACCGCAACACCCAGTCCACATACATGAATTCATGTCCCGTAAGCTGCTCCAAGTAGGCAATGGCCACCAGATTTGCCGCGCCGCCGATGGGAGAACCGAAGCCGCCGATGCCGCTGCCCCAGCCAATCGCCAGCAGAATCGGCGCGGATTGCCGGACATCCGGTTCTTCCCCGCCGTTCACAAACTTCAGCATGGCTGCCGCAATGGGGCAAAGAATCGCCGCTACTACCACGTTAGGCAGAAAGACGGAGAGAACTACAGAAGCTCCCAGCCACGCTACAATCTGCTGCCGCATGGACGTGCCGATACCGCATAACGCTTTCACGGCCACACGCCGATCCAGACCGGTACGGCTCCAGGTCAGACAAATCAGGTCAGCCCCCAGCAGCAGCACTACGATTTCCGAAAAATAATTACTGATTACGTGCCCGCTGGGAATCAGATTCAATACTGCATTGACGGCAATCGGCAACAGCGCCGTCACCGCAATTCCCACCGGACGGAATACCCACCACAGCGCCATCCAGGCCGCCATTCCCAGGGCACTTGCCGCCGCGCTGCCAAACGACTGCGCCGCAAGCCGCAGCAGTAAAAATGCCAGCGGCCCTGACAGCAATGCAAAATTCCGTTTCATATCCGAGCTCACAAATATCGCCTCCAAAGCGTTACGGAAATACTAATTCCTTCGTCTCTATATTGTCTGTTTCTTTCTAAGACCATCAAATCAAAACAGCCGTGGATGTTGAAGTTCCACAGCTGTTGAATCATATTCTGTTAAAAATCAGGATTTGTCAGTGTGAATACGAATGAATCAATGTTTTCTTACCCATTCATAAATTCCACATAATCACCACATACGGACCGGCAATCTGTATAGCAGAAGCCGCCACCCGCTACATTTTTCAGCGTGTTGGCATCAAGCTCAACGTCGACCAGCTCCGCCATAAACGCTTCGGCTTCTTCCCGGGTCAGTTCAAAACCGCCGGTCTTTGCCAGCGCAATCAGTTCGTCAGCATTCTTGCATTGCATTGCTTTTGCAACCATTTCTTTTGTGATTTCGTTTTTGTTAATCGACATTGTAGGATCCTCCTCTAACAGTTATCTGTAAAAATCCTTTTATTATTATATACAAGACAGGTTCATCAAAATTGACGCTGATGGAAAATATTTTTTGATTATATCATATGGCAGGATTTTCATAAAGTCAAAAAGCTGCGTCGCATGGCTCACAGCAAGGTTGCAATGATTATGATGGCAAGCCGGTCAGTTTGTGGTGCTGCGCTTCCCTGACTAATCGTGCAAAAGACTTTCTAACGTTTTAAACAATACATCCGGTTCTACCGGTTTACACAGGTGCGCATTCAGGCCTGCCTGCATACTGTGTTGTACATCCTCATCAAAGGCATCTGCCGTTAACGCTATGACAGGGATACTCTTTGCATCAGACCGGTTCATAGCCCGGATTCTCCGGGTCGCCTCCAGTCCGTCCATTTCAGGCATCCGCAAATCCATCAGAATCGCATCGTAATAGCCCTCTTCATGTTTCGCAAACATTTCTACGGCAAAACGCCCATTTTCCGCGTGATCCACCTGTATCTCACGCATGGAGAGCACCATCATCATGATTTCGGCGTTTACCGCGACATCTTCCGCCAACAATACTCTGCGGCCTTTGAGATCCGTCGTCTCCTGGACAAGTTTCGTATTCTTCTTTTCGAAAGCCTTCCTGAACTCATCAAGCACCACCCCGGAAAAAAGCGGTTTGGCAACAAATGTGTCAACGCCGGCCTCTCTGGCTTCCTCCACAATTTCATCCCAACTATATGAAGTAAGTATGATCACCGGCGTTTCGTTGCCCACAGCAGCCCGAATTTGACGCGTCGTTTCCAGTCCGTCCATATCAGGCATGCGCAGATCCATCAGAATCAGATTATAGGGCTCCCGTCTGGCATAGCGTACTTTCACCATCTGTAAGCCTTCTGCTCCGGACAATGCCTTTTCACAATTCACGCCCACCTGCCCTAACACAAGCTGCGCATGTTCACAGGCGATCGGATCATCATCGATCACCAATACGCACAGTTCATGGGTATGCAGAACATTTTCCGCTTCCCCGTCGTTTTGGTGATCGCAGTCGGTCAGCGTAACCGTGACAGTAAACGTCGTTCCTTTATTCTTTTCGCTCTCTACGGAAACCGTTCCGTTCATCAGCTCAATAATATTCTTGGTGATGGCCATACCTAAACCGGTGCTGCCGTAGCGGCTTGCCCTGGACGAATCCTCCTGACTGAACGCGTCAAACAGCTTGGGAAGAAACTCCTGACTCATCCCAATACCTGTATCGCTGATGATAAAGCGCAACGTGGACTTTCCATTGAATCGTGCAATGGATTCCACAACGAATGTAACGGTACCCCCGGACGGTGTAAACTTGACCGCATTTCCGAGGATATTGATCATAACCTGCCGCAGCTTCATGTCGTCGCCAATATAATAATCGCAGACCGGGCCGTTCACACGGCATTCATACGCAAGGCCTTTGTCCCTGCACTGTCCGCTGATAATCGTATTAACCTGGGTCAACAGTTTTGCTAACGAAAACTCTTCATTTTTCACAACCATATGTCCGGATTCGACGCGGCTCATGTCAAGAATGTCATTGATTATGCTGAGAAGATGCTGAGCCGATATCCCCATTTTCTCAAGGTGCTCCCGCGTCGTTTCAGAAATGCCGGGGTCATTCAATGCGATTCGGTCCAGTCCGATGATCGCATTCATCGGTGTCCGGATTTCATGGCTCATATTGGACAGAAACGCAGTCTTTGCCTTGTTTGCCTTGTTGGCCTCTTCCAGCGCAACACTCAACGATTCCCGCTGTTCCGCCAGTTCCCGCATCATTTCCTTTTGTTCTGTGATATCCAGGAAAACGCCTACATAGGTTATGGGGGTGCCGTCAGGGCGGCGTGTGGGTTTGCCGACAGCCCGGTACCAGCGGTACCCTCTGTTTTTCGTTCGCAGACGGTACTCCACGTCATAGGTCTTTTGACCGGTATAGTCGGAAATCGTTTCATTATACGCCTTCAGTACGCGCTTCCTGTCATCAGGATGCAGCAGGTTGGACCAGGATTCGAGTACATCCGGAAAGTCCTCCACGTCTTGATACCCGAGCATCCTCCGGAATTCGTCGCTCCAGTAGACCCGGGACATCACGCCATTTTCATCAAAATCCATCGTCCATTTGCCAGACCCGAGCATTTCATGAATGGTATTAAGGGACGCAGATTCGTTTTGCAGCTGTGCGTAAAGCGTATCCAGTTCCTTCTCCCGGCTTATTTCGATCGTCACGCCCCTGAACTTCACCGGCTTCCCCTCCGCGTCCCGGTACAGTATCCCTTTGCTGCGAAACCACCGGGTCGAGCCATCCTTTCTGTGGAAGCGGAATTCATAGCCTTTTTTGCACATGATGTCTTCATTAAATGCATTGACGGTCGTATCACCGATAAAAACCTCCCGGTCTTCCGGGTGAATGCCCCGCACAAATGATTCGATTTCATCCGGAAAGTCACTCCGGTCACTATAGCCCATCAGCCTGCGGAATCCATCGCCCCATTGTACGGACGCCACAGAACCGTCAGGCGCATAGTTGACAACCCAGCTTCCCGCCTTTGTCAAATCGGTAAGAAGACGAATCGTTACGGACTGCTCTTCTATAATACGCTTGTCCTTTTCATCGTTTATCCCGTTCATAATGGCTCCCTTCATCCAGATCTGCATATCTGAATCCCGTCTGATGCCTATTACAATACGATGATTACTTTCTCTCATCCTTACGGCTTGTTAGAATACAAAAACTCATTTATATAAACACCGTTCGGTAATCGTTTTTCAAAGTGATATCCATTGTCCTTTTTCCGCTGAACGTACCTTATTTTAATTATAACAAAACAGCCACAGAAAATAAACACCGTGTCTGTTGAACTAAATCGAAATTTTGTGTGGTTTTCTTTTTTGTAAAAGCAAAAGAGCAGGGACTTGCTTGCATTTAACTACTTATTTGTTATAATCATACTAAAGAATGCAACCGGATTGAGGAGGTTTTAACGTGAGTTTAATCGAAAATTTTGTGCAAAACCATGTTGACCTTTTAAAGCGTAACGACTATATCGATCCTTCGCTTTATAAAGAATACGGCGTGAAAAGCGGATTGCGCAACGAAGATGGCAAAGGAGTCCTTGCGGGACTTACGAACATTTCCCAGATAATCTCGGAAAAAAATGTTGATGGTAAGAAACAGCCCTGCGACGGCGAACTTTGGTATCGCGGGCACAGGATCAACGAGCTGATTGAAGATCTCGGAGACGAACTCGGCTTTGAGAAAATTGCTTACCTTCTGATCATGGGCGTACTCCCCGACGACAACGAACTGGCCGAATTTAAAACCGTGTTGGGCGAGGCGCGGACATTGCCTGCCAACTTCACACGCGATATTATCATGGAAGCTCCCACCGGCGACATTATGAAATCCATGATGCGAAGCATCCTTGCCTATTCCTACTACGACCACAACGTACTTGATAACAGCGTGGGCAATTCGCTGCGTAAGTGCCTCGAACTGATCAGCACCTTTCCGCAGTTCGCTGCGTATGCGTACCACTCGTACAATCACTACAAAAAAGGCGGCAGCATGTATATCCACCTGCCCGACCCGAGCCTTTCCGCGGCGGAAAATCTGCTAAGCCTCCTGCGTCCCGACAGGAAATATACGCCCCTTGAGGCTAAAATTCTTGATACCGCGCTGATTTTGCATATGGAACACGGCGGCGGGAATAATTCGTCCTTCACGGCCCGCGTCGTAACTTCGGCAGGTTCGGATACCTATTCGACGATGACGGCGGCCATGGCCTCGTTGAAAGGCTCCCGTCACGGCGGCGCGAACCTGCGGTTTATAAGTATGATGAGCGACATTCGCGAACACGTCAGAGACTGGTATGACCGCGATGAAGTGGCCGCTTACATTCAAAAAATCGTCAATAAGGAAGCCTTCGACAGGACGGGACTGATTTACGGTATAGGACACGCGGTTTATACGATCTCCGATCCGCGGAAAATTATCCTCAAGGACTATCTTCGGCAGCTTGTCCGCGAAAAGGGCTGTTTCGACGATGAACTGGCTCTTCTCGAAAATATGGAGGCCGTGGCGCCCGGAATTATTGCCAAAGCCCGGAATCTGCCGCAACCGCCCGATCCCAACATCGATTTTTACAGCGGCGCCCTCTATTATATGCTCGATGTGCCGCCGTCACTCTTTATTGCGTTTTTTGCCATCGCGCGTATCGTCGGCTGGTCAGCACACCGGCTGGAAGAGTTAATCACTTCCAACAAAATCATTCGTCCCGCTTATAAGTCTGTTATGAAGGCGGAAGCCTGAAAAAAAGTAAAACGCCGCAGTCAGGATTTAACTCCCGACTGCGGTATTTTTATACGGAATGCAACCTGTCGTTATGTGTGTAAAAAAGCTCGTACCTTTTCACGGAATTTTCTGTAACAGGGTCGCTCTATGATCATTGCATGACCAGCCCCTTCTTTACTTCCACTCTTCATGACGCTCACCCTTGCTGTCAAACCAGATATGCTTGTCGCGTCGGCTTTTATCCGGATAAATCCAGAAAATATTCATATGCCGCCAGCCTTTCGCATCGTAGGTCGTGACGCTTTCCCGGTAAAGAGTTTGTCCGTTAATGACTACGTACCCGTATTCCTTACCATATTGCTTCCCGTCCTTATCAAACCACACAAGCTCTGTATCTTTGTCGCCTCGGGGCGTGAAAAACGTATACTCTTTATGAAAAATCCCCTTTTCATCATACCAGTACCGGGTCCGGGATTTTGCCGACGTCGCCGCCGGAATCGTATGTTCGCTTGTTCTTTCAGAAGACGTGATTATTTCATGCTTGTTCCCTTCCCTGTCATACCAGTAATGCATCACAACCTCGACCTGTCTGGAGAGCCGACCTCTCTCGTCCTTGGCATAGTGGTGGGAGTTATGCTGCTCATGAAAAATTCCGTCCTTATCATACCAGTACTTTGGAGAATAGCCTGCCTCAGCAGTAAATCCCATACAAAGACACACCGCAAAAAATACCGCTGCAACGATAAAACCCGTAAGCTTTTTCAGAAGAATTTTTCCTGCTTTCATAGTTTGTCACCTCCGCCATTCGGTTTCACTTGTAAAAATAGAAGGATAATGGTATGATAGGCACATTGCAAAACAGATAAATCTATTGCAAATTATATTCACAGAAAGAAGAAAAACTATGTACACACCGGAACACAACACCAAAGTCAGCGGCAGCGCCCTGCTGCCGTTTGCAGTTTTTATCGTCATCTACCTGGGCGCGGGTCTCATACAACAGGCCCGGGGAGTGCAGATGGCCTTCTACCAGTTCCCGTCGGTAACGGCTATGTTCTTTGCGGTCATCACCGCTTTCGCCATGACCCGGGAACCCTTCAACAAAAGCATACACATCTTTTCCCGGGGCGCGTCCAAAGAAGACGTGATCACGATGCTGCTCATCTACGTACTGGCAGGCGCATTTTCTGCCGTAGCCGGCGCCATGGGCGGACGCGATGCCACGGTCAACCTGGGCCTTTCCGTCATTGCGCCACAGTACCTGACAGCCGGCATGTTCATTATCTCCGCTTTCATGGGCACCGCTACCGGCACCTCCATGGGAACCATTGGAGCGATCGTGCCAATCGCGGTAGGCCTGGCCGATAAGGGTGGGCTTTCCATGCCCCTGATGGTTGGCGCCTGTATCGGGGGCGCCATGTTCGGCGACAACCTTTCCATGATTTCCGACACCACCATCGCAGCCACCAAAAGCCAGGGCTGCGAAATGAAGGATAAATTCCGGCTCAACTTTTATATCGCCTTGCCTGCAGCCGTCCTTACCATGCTCATTCTGCTGTTCATCGGGTGTCCGGAACATGCGGTGAACATCGCCGGTCTGGCCTTCGACCCTCTGAAAGTATTGCCTTATCTGGCTGTTCTGCTCATGGCCCTCTTGGGAATGAACGTCTTCCTCGTACTGACCTGTGGCATCTTTCTGTCCGGCATAATCGGCATGCTGACAGGCAGCATCGATCTTTTCATCTTTGCCCAGAACATCTGGAAAGGCTTCACCAGTATGGACGAAGTGTTCTTCCTAACCCTGTTCTGCGCAGGCATGTCCGAACTGGTGATGCACAACGGCGGCCTGGCCTGGCTGGTGCAAAAACTGCAGACCATGATGAAAGGCGCCCGTTCCGCACAGCTTGGCATCGCGGCGCTGGTATCCCTGACCGACTGCGCTACCGCCAACAACACCGTAGCCATCGTCATCAGCGGAAACGTGGCCAAAGAAGTCAGCCGCGCCTACCGGGTGGATCCAAGAAAAACCGCATCCCTGTTAGACATTTTTTCCTGCATCGTGCAGGGCTTTTTGCCTTACGGGGCTCAGATGCTCAGCGCCACGGCGCTGGTCAACGCCTACTACGGAACCGGCGAAGTAACCTCCCTGGACTTCATCCCCTACGTGTGGTACTGCTGGCTGTTGCTCCTCTTCGGCCTGCTGTCCATATTCTTTCCTTATGCGGATGGAGTGATTCGAAAAAAACCGTGGAACTGGGAATAACAGGACTCATTATGAAAAAAATCAATCTTCCATATTGCAGGTTATTTCTATACATAAACAGCGACAAGCATATGTACTACCGTAAAAATACCGGCACTTCCAGTCACCTCTGCTTTACCGCTGCGGCTGATAAATCGTTCCGCCCTTTTCCATATAGTTTCTAAGCGCCTGCTCGCCCAACTCCCGTTCAATGTTTCCGTACACGGTGATGCCACGCTTCTTAAACTCTTCCAGCCATCCGGGTTTGAAGCCTTCATCAAACCCCGTAATCCTTTCCACGGATTCGGAAGGCACGCCGTAATAGACTTCCCTTATGCCCGACCACATAATACCGCCCATACACATGGAACAAGGTTCAGAAGTTGTGTAGAGCTTCAGGTCAAACGGGCCCAGGTCATAGGTACCCAGCTTTTCCTCCGCCACCCTTATGGCATTCATCTCCGCATGATTATGGGAACACTTGTCCAGCGCAACCGTATTGGGCATCTTTGCGACCAGATTCCCCTCCGCATCATAAATTGAAGCCAAAAAGGGGCCGTTTCCCCGCTCCGAAAGATCCTCCAATTCATGCTGCAGCGCCGCTATAATCCGCCGGGCCCTGTTGATCTTTGCCTCATCAGGTTTTTCGTTGGAAACGATATCGGAAGACGCAAACGTGGAAACAGGCAGCGACATCAGACCTATACACAGAACACCCGCGTTACGAATCAACCTGCTGATTTTCATTTTCATGTCGGCGATTCTCCTTTCTAAATTACATTTTTGCTGAATTTATTGATTTCCTTTATGTATTATTCTGCCAACTTTTACAATTCCAGCAGACTATAGCAGGCCTCGCCCGTCTTCATACATCCTGCTTATCTGCTGGATTTCCTCTTTCATGCGCCGGACGACGCTCTCCGGCCCTATGATCCGTACGCCTTTTCCTAGCGCCATGATCCAACCCAGGAACTGATTGCTGACCGCTACGTTCACAATCGTGCAGAAGTGGGTTTCATCCACCTTCTTGACAGGCATATCCTTACCAAACCGGTCAATCAGGACCCCCACCATCCCGTTCTCCGCCTCCAGCGTGACCTGTATCTCTTCGCCGCCGTACATACCGAACAGGCTCTTAGTGTACCGGGGCATGTTGAAAGCCTTGAACTGTTCCTTCCCTTCCCGTTTCTTGTTAACCAGTGAAATACGAAGCATCTTGTCTACCCGATAGTGCTTGATCTTCTTGTCTTCCGCATCATAGCCTACCAGATAGTAATTCTCGTCGTCCCACATCAGGCCCCAGGGACTCACCTGATACCACGCGCCGCCCTTCCGGAGCTCCATCTCTTTTTTTAAGTTCCACTGGAAGTACTTGAACTTGATCTGGCTGCCCGTACCGATGGCTTCATGCAGTTTATCTACATTAAAATAAATACTTTCGTTCATAGCCTTGACACGCCCGGAGATGATGACCTGCCGCTGGAGCTGCCGCGCCTCATACTTGCTGACCATGCCCTCCAGTTTACGGATCAGCGCATTGGATTTCTTGTCCGTGATGAACTTGGCCGACTGCACGGAATCCACCAACAGCTTGAGTTCCGGCAGTTCAAAGTCACGGTTGCCGATGTGGTAATAGTAGCTGCGCTGCATCTGTACGCCGATGATATCTACCCCGAAATCACGCAACAGTTCAAAGTCCTGGTACAGCGTCTTCCGTTCCGCGTTCACCCCGTAGGCATGCAGTTTGTCCACAATCTGCGGCAGCGTAAGCGCATGTTGGTCATCCGTATCTTCGGTAAAAATCTTGACGAGATACAACAGCTTCAGCTTCTGGTTATTGATTGCCATCCGAAGTCACCTCCATATAATAGAAGCACGGAGATATCTTTGTAATCCAGTATATCACGGTTTGAGGTTTCGTAGAGAAAAAGGGGGTTCAATTCTTCTGATGTTCTCCAATTATTTTCTCCATCCAGATCATATTATACCAGCGGTTGAATTTATATCCGCAGTTATGGAACCGGCCAACCTTAGTATAACCGAGATGGCTGTGAAAATTCTCGCTGTTCCTGGTCAGATATTCATCCTCGATGACAGGATCCGCTATACAGGCGTACAAGTTCAGAATGCCCGCCTTTTTTAACGCAGTCTCAAGCGCCTCGTAAAGCATTCGGCCGTAACCGCGTCCTTTTGCATGTCGTTCAACATAAATGGAAACCTCACAGCAATGGTCATACGCGGCCCTGTTTTTAAAAACACCGGCATACGCATACCCCAGAACAACTCCCTTCTCTTCCAAAACGAGATAAGGATATCTTTCCAGCGTGCGGACGATTCGCCCCTGAAACTCATCCAGCGACGGCACGTCATGCTCAAACGAAATTGCAGTGCTTTTTACATAGTAAGAATAGATAGCAAGAAGTTTTTCAGCGTCTTCTTTTACAGCGTTACGAATCATAATTACCGCCTTGTCTTTCAAAATCATAGCAAGATTTGTATGCGTAACTCCAATTCTCTTTATTATAACAAAAAAGCCGCAGAAAAATCTACGGTTGTCACGCTATGCTAATTCAACTATACAAACTATTCTTGTAATCACTCCGTCTTTAACGGTAAAGATAAGGCTCCCGACTTCACTATTGTAAGAATGAAGTTCCGGCTTATCGGCACTCTGGAACGACGGACCCAGTATTTTTTTCATCTCAGATTCTTTCATTCCAACGGTAAGACCGTCCGGTGTTTTCCAGCCGTTTTTCCCTGTAGACTCTATTTTATATAATCTCATTTCCTTGCTTTTACTCAGCATGATAAACGATAATTTGACCGTTTTACCATAGTAGGCATACACGTCGTAATAGGGTTCCGGGAACAGCACATCTGTTTTAGGATTCTTGGTACGATGTACTTTGGTAGGTTCGCCATGTATATTACAAACCTGCTCATAGTTGAAACCGGATGTAAGACCACCTAATCCGATATGCGCAGGATCATTAATGTTGTAAAATTCCGGCGATGTTTTCGCATAGGCAACGGAACTAAATATTACCATCAATATCACAGCCAAAACAAGTAAAAGCTTCTTCATAGTATTTCCTCCACTAAATCACTCTTTGTATCAACAGTTGCATTTATATTTAATTATTCCTCTTTTTCATACACATCCAACGTTCTTTTCAAATACTCTACATACCCCTTCCGTGCTTCTTCAGGTTTTAAAATTTCCACACCATCACCGTAGCGGGCCAGCGTCTGATAAAGCCCGGTGTTCACAATGGATTTCATGTAAACAGTTAACGAGCCGTCACCATTTTCTTTTACCCTTTCTGCGCTCAGCACCAGCTTGCTGTCTGCCAGAACATGTTCCACCCTTATCATAATTTCTCTTGGCTGTATGCCGCTCCACATATTCATCATCACGCGTCTATACGTCTGTATATCCGCAAAACCGCCGCCATCTGAAAGAATGTCAAATTCACCTATTTTGCGGGCGGGCTCATCCGTTTCTTCTACCCTCTCCATGCGGCTCACCTTAAAACTGAACGGGGTATTGCTGTAACTCTTCCCCGCAGCAAAAGCAGCCGTCAGATAATATTCCTCTTCATATAGAGATAATGCATACGGACTCACTTCGTAGGGCACGGCACGTTCCCCACCCGGCTTTTTGTAGTGGAACTTCACTTTTTTCTTTTTCTGAATGCAACGGAACAGGGTGTCCAGCTTATATTTCATCGTAATATCTTTGCTTTTCATCTTCGGATCCATAACGGTGGTGGCGGCAATCATCTCATCGCCGGATTCCGTTGCCATCTCCCGCAGGCGTTCAATGATAAATTCACTTTCTTCCAGGGGCAGATACCGTGCGTTGGCAATGTTATCTGCCAAAATTTTTAATTCGTAATTCTGGAAAATCTGTCCGTCGGTCATGAAGCTGCCGCTGTAATTTGTCACGATATCATAACCTGCGTCTTTCAGCGTGGCCAGATCCGCAGCAATGGTTTTGCTATTGCTGACCTCAATCCCCTGCTCCACCACCTTGTTCATAATCTGGTTTTTGGTAAGGGGGTGATCCTCATCGGTGCGCTGCATAATTTTTAACACAGCCAGCAGGCGCAGCTTATCATTCCCAACGTTTTTCTTTTCCGAAGTTTTTGCATTTTTATTTTTGTCTGTCATTCCGTTTTCCTCTTCTCAATACAACCGTCGTTTCACAGCAAAGCAATACTTTAAAATCAAATCTTCAACACGTTCCCATCTTCCAGCAACACAATCTCCCGTTCCGGCAACAGTTCCCGCATAGCATCCGGATGTTCCGTATGAACGGGAATGATGTGCGCAGGATTCACCGCATCCACAAACTCTTTGATTTCTTCCGGCAGCGCGTGTCCGCCCGCATGGACAAACGCAGTAATTTTATACGGTTTCAGGAAATCACAGAGATGTTCATTTCTTGCCGGACCTTCTTTCAGATATCCGCTCCACATGGAATAAACGATTGCGCTGTCCTTTTCATTGTAATAATGCTCCAGCATCCATTTACTCCAGTAATTGGCACGAATCAGGGCAACAAAGCCAAACTTTTCCATCAGATCCTGTAACTTTTTATTCTTTGTAGAATAGGTGTATGCGTAAGGTATGCGATAAAAATAATCCGTCTTACCATAGGTATTTGTCACATATTGTAAAACAGTATTCTGATACAGGTCGCTTACCATCGGTGCATGATAGTTGCGATGATGATAGAACGCCGCAATGCGGTCGATATGAGTACTAGAACACAGCACAAATACCTTTTTGTACTTTTTCATCAGCGCATCAATCTGTCCAATCACGTCCATCTCCGTAGGACTGGTACGCTTCTGGTCAGGAAGCATGGTTCCTTCGCAGATCAGGTAATCAATGGACGTGATATTCTTTTCTTCAAGATGTTTTTTTACCGCTTCAAGCCACTTCTTCCCTTCCATCCCATGCAAGGAAAAATCGCCGGTATGCAATACAGTTTTTCCTTCTGCTTCAATCAACAGCATGTAAGCGTCCAGCGCGCTGTGAGATGTCATCAGCGGCGTCACCGTAATATCTTTAATCTGTATCGGCTGACCGGGTTTATAAAAATGTGCATCATGCAGCCGTCTCATTTTTTCCGTCTGGTCAATGCGCTTGCAATAAATACTATAAATATTTCCGGCAGCCTCTCCCATATATAACGGTATCTCCGGCAGCAACGCATCAATCCGACCAATATGATCCCCATGATAATGCGTGATAAACACAGCATCGCAAGTTCGAGACTTAATCATCTGACCATTTTCATTTTTATCCGCTTCGCCGTCCATCGCAACGGGAACCGTGACGCCAGGTAACGCAATGATTTCTTCCTCGGCTACGCCCAGCTCATTTTCTGTTTTGCTGCCAGGCAACGGCGTACCCATGTCAATGACAATACGCGCTTCTTCTGTTTTTATTTCCGTAACGCAGCCGCCAATCTGATGAGTACCACGATGAATGATGATTTCCATAAATTTGTTTCCTCCTGTGCAATCGTGTTTTGTATTGTTTTGCGTTTTCATTTCACTGCTATTGTAACACAAAACGAGCTAACTATCATCCGAAATTTAGGATAATTGTTTTTGTTGTCTTTGCTATAATCTGTCACAGAAAAAATAAAGACACCGAGCAAGGAGGAACAAACATGTTATTTTACAAAGCAACACTTCATTGCAGTCTCGTAGAAACAGAGAACACCCTCGAAGCCGAAGGACAAAACAGTTTTGATTCATCTTCCAGAAGAAGGTTGAAAGCCACCCTTTGCGAGCGCAACGAAGAATTGTATGACGCCGTATGCCACTACACAACCCTGTGCTTTATTTCTGAATTCAGGCAAGAAAACGAACTTGCAACAGTTTATTTCGCGACAGAGAAAAAAGAAAACTGCATTTATATCTTACAAGCTATCCAAAAGACACTTACAGGAGATTCCGTCTGTGCGGATCTGAAATGGCAGGAAACTACAATTTATGATGTGTTCAGACATCGCAAAACAGCAGAAGAGAAAGATTATCTGTCAGAAGTACCAGACCCGCTATGGGAAAATTTAGTATATAATATCGGTAGCTACAATCCCAAATTTATCTCCGGCAAAGAAGGTATGGAAACTATTCAAAAGCAAAGTGTGTACGACAGCGATGAAGTGCTTCACCAGGCACGAAATTGCTTTGCCGGTGATTTGTTTCGGGAGGAAGTGGAACGCATCTACTCTGCCAACAACCCGAAAAAATTTTATGGCATCCCTGTTCATTATGATTTTTGTTTCAGTGATACGGATTCTGCCAGAAAGCTCATCGGCTTACTCGCCCAGGCTCTACTGGACAACAAACGGCTTTTGGGCAGACGCATAACAACCATTTCTTTTTATAAAGCAGATTGGGATTGCAGAACCGAATTATATTGGAACGCATTAGAGGAACTATGCAAATTAGCGAACGGAACCATGATACTCATTGATTTTACAGATACAGAAAATGATGAAAAACCACGCCGCCATCCAATGTTTCTCAATGCATCAGCAGATGAAAAAAACGACGAGACACATAACCGACTGTTTCGAATTATGGAAAAATACCAAAAGAAAACACTGTTTGTACTGTTGGAAAAACCACAGCAACATATTTTACAGAAATATCGTAACAGTGGAAGCATAGCGCTTCCTTTCATACAATT
>JAEEGK010009805.1_pt1 | contig 22235 bp, 19 predicted proteins | sample 8958771 | NCBI WGS metagenome assembly JAEEGK01 (sample SAMN16246547, study PRJNA631951) | gut metagenome | biome: gut microbiome; feature: rumen; material: SC-attached | host: Bos | place: Iran: Karaj | collected 2018-10 | reverse complement strand
TATAAGTTCTTTTAACCAATGAAAAATAATACTCCGCAACAACCTCGCGGGAAATCAACTTATGATACTTGTACTCCAGGCCTTTGTCGATGATCTTATACATTTCAATCCTTTTCAGATCATCCTGGATAAACGAAAAATTCGCAGAAGAAACACCTACGCCTTGCCGATAGGTGGATGTCACATCATTGATGAACTTCGCCTTGCCGAAAGTACTCATCCAAATGAAAGATGGCTCGTCACCTATAAAACACTTGGAAATCCAACTCGGTCGTGGAACTTCCGGTTTACGATATACGACCGTTGATGTGTGCCCGGGCGAAACTACAATATCTTTGCGTTTCTTTAATCCCAGGCTATTGTGCAAAAGCATTTCCCTCGTCGTATAGGTATCCCAAATATAGGAATTCCCTTTGCGGGCGTGTTTTCCATCCGAAACCCGGCAGTTGGTAAAGCAAAGGGAATAGTCGGGATTCTGTTCTAGGAAATCAACTTGTTTCTGCAGTTTTAAAGGGTCCGTCCAGAAATCATCCCCTTCACATATAGCAATGTATTTTACCCTTGTCCAATCTGCGACCAGTTTACTTTTCTTAGGACTACGGAAAAGATTATATTTCAAGAGGACTACGAGGAAATAGGCATTGGCATTGTCATCATGCCTTGCATAAATCCACCGAGCATCATCTGTCTCCCACCGTTCCATGACAGCGTCTTCCCCATGTCCAAAAGAACGTGAGACATAGGTGTCGATGCACTCTTGTTCACCATCGGTCGAGGCATCATCAATAAGAACCGTCAGAAAAGGGAAACTCGTCTGTTGGGCAGTAAAACCGTCCAGCGCATCCTGGATAAAACCGCTTTGATTGTATGTCCTGCAGTTAATACAAACTGGGAAAAAATCCTTCGGCGGAATCATAAGAAATGTCTGACCTAAAGTTTCTCTTCAGTAAATACGAACTTAGGTGTAATATATCCAGGCTCCCTGCCCATGAAGGAACCAATAGCGACTTTGCGGCTCGCCAAGGAAAAAGATATAATGTCATTCTCCTCTGCAAGAGGAATAATGTTATTCTCTTTCTTGAAGGCAAGCATATCTATAGCAAAATTACCCCAGTTCAGGAAGTTCGCCGGAATAATGCAAGTCTGAACATATTCCCCCGCCTCATGGTGCCGGTCATAGCAACGGCCGGATCCATCAAACGAAAAGAGTTTCTCTCCCTGCTCATTTTTCATGTGCATGGTAATCCAGAAACTATCAACCGGACGGGACAGACGGTACCTGATTACAATCTCCAATTCCTGGTCGGTGCGCATCACATCCTCATAATCCCCTCCCTTGCGTCTGACACCTATCTCCAATAATGAAAACTCACCTTTGGAAATCTCGGGGACTTTCCAGGATTTATAATTATCCGTGGCATTATCTCCGCGAAGATAATGCGTGACAACCGTATCAATATCACCATCATCAATAACAAAGCCGTTCTGTAGGATAATACCACGCTTACACAAGGCTTTGATGCTGGTCATGTTATGGCTTACAAACAACACGGTGCGGCCCTCTCCCTTGCTGACATCCTGCATCTTGCCGATGGCTTTCTTCTGGAACTCAGCATCTCCCACGGCAAGAACCTCGTCAACAACGAGAATCTCCGGATCAAGGTGAGCGGCAACAGCAAAACCAAGACGAACCTTCATACCTGAAGAATAGCGCTTAACAGGGGTGTCGATATAACGTTCACATCCGGAGAAAGCGACGATCTCATCAAGCCGGCTGGCGATTTCAGCCTTGTTCATACCGAGAATCGCACCGTTCATGAAAATGTTTTCACGACCGGTCATTTCGGAATGGAAACCAGTTCCGACTTCCAGCAGGGCGCCAATACGGCCACGGGCACGGATGGTTCCAACAGTAGGACCGGTAACTTTGGAAAGGAGTTTCAGAAGTGTACTTTTACCGGCACCATTCTTTCCAATAATGCCGACGACGTCCCCCTGCTCGACTTTGAAGTCGATATCGCGCAGAGCCCATACGTACTCTTCATCCCCTGCGGCCGTTGCGCGGTCATTGACTGCACCAATCTGGAGATATGGGTCTTCCTTTTTCAAGACGGCCGTCTGCCACCAGCGGTCAAGGTCGTGAGACAAAGTCCTTGTTGAAACAAGACCGAGTCTGTATTGCTTGCCAACGTGGTTAAATTCAATAGCAGTAGACATATTTCAACAAAATTATAATTACAATTCAACACTAGCCCTTCTCGGCTCAAAACAGCAACACGGTCTCAAAGCGACAATCCGAACCCCACTAGCTCGCTGAGGTCCTACCTTGGCAAATGTCGCCAACACGCTGTTCTGCCCGCCAAGTCCCAAGGCTCCAATTCCGGCCTCATTCACCTTTTCCGTGATAGTCCGCTCGAAATCAGACTGAACATCATAATTCCCTTTCGCCATCGCCTCCATCATCATCGAGGTCGCCTCGAATTGAGACCGGCCGATACCGACCGCAAGCGTACAGGGACTGCAACCAAGTTTGGCCACGGCCTCCTTGGCACGAATCACAATCTCGTCAATCACGACATCCACGCTGTGCTTATGGAAAACCCGATGGGTTATTCCGCGGATGGCGGGGCCGCCACCAAGCATCAGGACAGTAAGGCGAAGAACATCTTCATCCACAGGTTTGATCAGGATGGGAGCAGGTTTCAACGCACCAGGGTCTTCATCCAAACCGCCCGACTGGTCCAGGCGAGCATCATCGTCTCCTTTGATGGCCATCGGACGGCCGGGAAGAGTCCGAAGTCCCAGTTCTACTCCCTCAAATATCTGCTGCATCAATTCGCCGGAGACGGTCCGATTGGGGCCAACTTCCAGAAACAGATGGGGAATACCCGTATCATCACAAAGCGGGCTCCGACGGTCTTCCGCGACCAATGCATTCTCCAGCACCTGCTTCATGACCCAGCAAGTATGCCCATTCGTCTCAGAGCCGATGGCTCGACGATAGACTTCTTTCTGATCCTCACGGAAAGTGGATCCGGCACGGACCAGACAATCCGCAACCTTCTGTACGATTCCGTTAGTCATAGATACTCTCTCCATGGGCTGCGGCAATGATCGCCTGGTAATTCTCAACGCGAATACGGTGGAAAGCCTCCATCGCAAGCTCCGGGAAAGCCACGACTTCTCTCTCCAATGTCTGACTCTCAAGAAGTGCGGTCACCGGAGGAATCACGGCAAAAACCGCATTGTTTTCCTTCAGTGCCTGGACAGTGACCGAGGATATCGCTCCCTTCCCCAAATGTATCTTCACGCCGGCCTTGGATAGCGGTTCAAAACTGCTCTCTATCTCCAGTTTATTGCTGGAAGTTGGTCCGACACCGGCTGGACTTACAGCCGTGTGAAAGATAACACCACCCTGCAGGTCAATCCCCCTTTTATTCCAGGTGCCTGCTTCAAGTTCTTTGCAGATGCGGGGCAAGACTGCATCCCGGCCACAAAAAATGTAACCAGAGATGCATATCACATCGCCCACTTTCAGCCGACTAATTGCCTCCTCACTAAAAGGTGTTGTCAATTCAATCATTGCTATTTGATAAGGTTTTTCATCAAGGCATCCTTCTGTGCCTTATGGTCAATTATCAACTTGGGCATATCGCTGCGAATTCCCTGGCGCACATGAACGTCAACGAATAACGGCATTTCGCCTTTGTCAAAGTCACGAATGATGTGCTGGAGTTCTTCCTTTGTCTCCACGGCGTGTCCTGGTGTCCTATAACCACACGCGGCTGCCACTTCCGTCAAATTGACGACGTAACCAGCCGAGGGCTGCCCCCCGACTGACTCATTCACACCGTTGTTCAAAACGATATGAATCATATTCCCCGCTTTATACCGACAATTAGTCGCCAACGCTCCCATGTGCATCACGACGGCCGCATCACCATCGAAGACGACAACCTTTTTGTCCGGCCGGGCCAACGCTAGCCCTAAGCCCACAGAAGACACATGTCCCATGGACCCGACATTTTGGAACTCATGTCCTTCACCTACGCCATGGACCTTCAACTGTTCGTGGACTTCGCGGGTGGCACGGCCCGTGGTTCCCAGATAGACCGCGTCGCTACCCAAGACTTCCACCACGGCAGAAACCGCTTCCTCCCGATTCATCAACTTGCTCTCGGGATACTCCTGTTTCTTGACCTTCTCAGTCAAGATAGCCTTCTTGGCAATCAAGGCCACAGGCGATGAAATCTCCTTGGCCTTCCCAACAGCCCAAGTGAACTTATCGATAACCGTATCGTCCGAATCCAGAATCTCGTACGGGATATCCATGTCCTTCATCAAGACAGGGGTCAATTCTCCCTGCTTTCTATGCTGGGCGTGATCATTTATGGCTGGATCTCCACGCCAGCCAATGACCAGCACCATCGGGATTCCGTACACGCAATCGTGCGTCAGCGACAACAGCGGATTCGTCGCATTTCCGATTCCCGAGTTCTGCATGTAAACGACGGGAATCTTCCCGGTGGCCATATAGTGACCGGCCGCAATGCCTATGGCGTTGCCCTCGTTGGCCGCCATGACATGCTGGCCATCCGGGATGTTCTGCACCATATAGAGGCAGAAATTGTTGAGCAAGGAGTCGGGAACCCCAGTGTAGAAGTCCACGCCCATTGCATTTAATGCCTCGAAAAGGTCTTTCTGATTTACCATAAAATGCTGAAATCGGGATTGTTAACTTGAGTTAATTCCGTGTAAATCTCCCTGGCTTTTTCTTGTTCCAATCCCGCATGGTCTGTCATCGATAAGAATTTTGTCAAGTTTTCTTCTACGGAAAGTGGGTTCTCTGGCTCACCCTTCGGGTACTCGACTCTTTCCTTGAAATGGGTACCGTCTTTCATAACTACTTCCACGATGGCCACCCGCTTGTCAGGCACTAGTCGACTCAACTCATCACTCGGATGAATGCTCACACGTCGTGTCAGGCCAAGAATCTCCGAATCTGAGACATAGGGCTCAGCGAATTCGGCTATTCCAGCCTTTCCTGTCGCAAGAGCTATAGCCACGCTGTACGGGATGCTCATTCTGGCTGAAGATTCGCCATGTATATTTTTAAAGTCATGTTTCCCAATTACACCTTTATAGGTAGTTACATTGACACAATCAACTTGTTTGATGCTGAAACCGGAGGCATTCCTAATCTTAAAACATGCCTCTATTTCGGGATGTGTATGACGACAAGAAGCATACGGTTTTTGATAGATTTTCTCCAGATACAAATAGTCCTTCTCTCCAATCAAGACATCTTCATCGTAAGAAGAGGCCATCATCCTCAAGAACCCTGTGTCTCCTTCGAGTGGCTCAGACGGGCCTAAAAAACCAGCTTTCGCCATGATGGCAGACATATATCCATTAGCAGCAGCCTTGGCACAGTTATAAGGCTTCAACTGTGACACGTCTTCAAGCACCTTCAGGCTTCCGCTGGCTGAGACGCACGCTGCCGCGAAAGCATCCTTAACCACAGCATCTTCCCACCCCAACATCACGGACACGCCGACCGCAACGCCTAATGTACAACAAGTTGCAGTAGGGTGAAAACCGGCGCTATAATGATAAGGTTGCATAGCGCTGGCAATACGGATACTTGTTTCATAGCCACATACCGCTCCTCGCAAAAAATCACTCCATTTCACTTTGTTTGCAATGGCAAGTGGAATCAGGGCGGCGAACAGTGGTGCACTCGGGTGAATCACACCATACCTTACACCATCGTCCAATTCGAGAAAGTGACTGCTCAAACCATTGATAAAGATGGCATCCATAATCGAACAAGTACGATTATGGCCGATGGGCTTGGAATCGCCTTCACTCCTCTTCAAGGTCAAGACTGTCTCTTCCTTTTCAAAAATGTCAACTGCTCCGGCCAAAGCAACGCCCACTGTATCAGCCAGATAGGTACGAACCAGACAATCCACCTTAGGAGAATATGACATCCTCCTGATTTTGAATATATTACTTAAGAACCTGTCTGTGAGATTCATAATTATATAAATCTGAAATACGCCGGACTGTCTGGCCTGGCTATCTCCCATGCGGCATCCATCGCATCAAGGATTGTCTGAGGCAGTTCTCCTTTCCTTGCCGCCTCCATATTCTGCTCCATCTGGGTAATCTTGGATGCGCCCAAAAGGATTCCATCACCCTTGTTCGAATCCAGCATCGAATGATTGCAGAGCCACCGGTAAGCAGCCTCGACCATCGGGATTCCCTCTGCCTCACACGCTTGACGGATTTCATCGACCGCATCGAAATAGGATTGCTTCCAATAGCGGTCCCGGTAACTCTTAAGTCGGGCGAAACGTCCCGGCTCCGGCGCATCCTCAAAATGCTGATGCTTGCCGGTGAGCATACCTCCAGCCAGCGGATTGAAGGCATAGAACCGCATCCCGAGGTGGCGGATAGCAGGGAATAATTCCGGTTCCACATTCCGACAGAGCGCACTATACATTCCCTGATACACCGAAGGCTTCGGGCAACCGTACTTACCGCACTGGTTCCATATGTCTACGACCTGCCAAGCCGGATAATTACTCAGCCCTAGTTCCTTGACCTTCCCCTGCTCATGGAGTTCCGCCACAGTTTCCAAAGCTTCGCCGATGGGCGTCTTTCCGTCCGGGAAATGAAAGTACAGCAGATCCACCTTGTCCCGATTCATCCGTTTCAGGGATTCATTAAACTCCATCAGAATGCATTCCCGGTCCAGTTTGCCGGTTATGCGCGGATGCACCTTCGTAGCAAGATAGTAGCCGCACAACGAAGGAAGTATCTCTCCCAAGTACTTCTCTGTGTCGCCCCCATTATAGACGTAAGCGGTATCCAGTTCGTTATTCCCGGTCTTCAAGAAAGACTCGGTCATCATGCGGCTGGCCTCAAGATCCAACTGCGGGCCAAAGTTCATCGTCCCGAGAACAATCTTCATCATACTACTCGTTATGTCCCAGGACAAGGCCTAAAACGGAATCCTCATTCTTTACGACACCGTAGACATTGGCACGAGTGACCATCTTTTCGGCCCAACGATGATGCGGCCCGATTTCATTCATCTTGCCTCCATCCTCACTCTTGATGACACCGCCGGATGTGTTGAGAATCTGAACCGCATCTTTGTATTCCTCCTCGTTCACGCAGAACATCGCATTCACGAACCGGGCATGAGAAGGATGGATGATGGTCTTGCCAACGAAGCCGTTCGCTTTGTCTATAATCACCTCGTGAAGAAGGCCGTCTATGGCCGGATTGATTATGGACTTTCCCTTAATCAGCGAATGGAAAAAGTTTTTCTTGATAATGTCGTTAATATCATCCTCTTTGTACACGCGGAAATACTCCCAGACAACAGCGGAGACGACATATTCGTTATAGCGGTCAAAGAAGTTCACAATATCCGAAAGGGCATCCCGGACCGGCATGATATCATACACGGTAGAGTGGATGCTTCTGCGAACGCCGAAGAGCGAAGACATGTCCGTACCGCCCACACGGATATTCAGGATCAGATCCCGATAAGGATCCAACATGCTGTGCAGCGTCAGCAATTCCCGATTGCGTGACTCCCGGAAAGCGATTTCCGGTCCCTCCAAGATTGGCATGCCATACAGCAGGACGCCCAGCCGGCTGTTAACCTCCACAAGCGTCCGGAGAAACCCCAGAGCATTATTGCTGCTGAATTTCGGGAAATTGAAGCCCGTAAGCACATGTGCCTGACGAGAGGTTAGCCGTTTGGAAAAACTAATGAACTGTTCCGGATTTCGGACACGAACGAAAATAAGCGGAATATCGTCCATCGTGATCTTTCCGGCGTCAATTGCATCGGCGAAGAAGTCCATGTGGTCAAGGATATTCTGCTCGGCAAACGGAAGATCCTCTTCCTTGATGGCATCCTCCATGCACATTACCAGGGATGTGACCTCAAGTTTATGGTTGAGAACTTTTTCCCGGATGTCCTTGGTAGCGGGCATATAAAGAGTACCGCCAAGGCAGTACTGAAGCGTCTCCTTGGGAGTATACTTGCAGAACTCCATCGGAGTCCTAACAAAAGCAAAAGACGGGTTGTATGCGTGAAATCTCATATTTATAGACTCTATGTAAAAAAAGGAATTACTAGATCATTTCCTTTCTCATCATAAGCATGGAAATTCCTCTGAAGTGAAGATGTAACCCGCTTTAAATCATTAATATCTTTAAAAACCAAGTGAAGATTTGCGATTTTTTGCGCTGTTGTACCATCTCGTCCGATTTCATCTCCAACATCTTTCAAAAAAGAGGCATTGATCACTTCTGGCAAACCCAAGATAAACTCTTTCCCTTCAATTCTATCAATACGCGCGCTACGACCAAGAATACATAGATTCACACACAAGTCTTTAAATCGTGGATTATCTCTTTCAGCAATCGAGAAATCCGCCATCTTTCCAGTTATAGCAAAATGGATTAATTGTTCCAATGCACTAATACCGTTTTCATACTTACTAAAAATGTAATGTTGACCACCTGTAAGTCGATATCCCATTTCCATAACATAAAACTCTTCTCCATCTACAAACCCTTGTACCGATAAAACGCCATTAGTTACTCCTAGGGAACGATACATCGACTTTAGTTTTCCATCCATTTTCCTTAAGAACAAATCAAGGTACTTAGAAGGATAGATGCCCGCACAGGTAATCGCAGCAGTTTCTGAAGACTTGTGTTCAAGACGGTCATTTAGAGTAGAAAGAGAGATTATTCCATCTTGAATAGTATATGATGCGGCAAAACTGTCCATCTCCATATATCGCTCGATTATCACTTGCTTTTTTTTCGAGAAAGATAATGCATAATCAAGACAACGATGAAAATCTTTTGATTCTTTACAAAGAATCACTCCTTGTGAACCGCTATTATCAACAGGTTTTATTATAATCTTATTATTCTCTGTGATTGAATTAGGGTCAAAAGTGTCTAAACTATATTCCGGAATAACAGGGACTCCATTTGAACGACAAAGATCTTTAAACTTTGATTTGTCAATACACGTTTCAAATGCCTCTTTTGAGGCATAACAGGGAAGACCGGTCAACTCGCACAAATGCTGGTATGACAGAAGAAAAGCGTCAGTGAATCCTGTCAGAATTCCATTTACGTTTTCTTCCTTAATCTTTGCAACTAAAAGGTCATAGTCCATCAAACTGATATTCCAATACTCATCGGCCACACGCTTGGCAGGAGATTTTTCCAATTCATGCCAATCAGTGACAATCGTATATATGCCAAGACTTTTCGCTCTTAATACAGGGTCAACCATCAGAGAAGACCCACCGAGGATCAACAGTTTTTTCCCTCTTTCTATAGCCATCTTATCTTTTATTTCAAATCGAATTCAAGTCTTTCTGTCGATGATTGGTACAAAACATACCCAGCCCTGTCAGCGTTACTCTTTACTTCCGTCAGGTTTTCATCAGAATAAAAGTCCGCTTCTACAATTTCCGGCCAATTCTCGCTTTTACGTATTACGTCACCGAGCCAGGGGGCAAGTTTGCTGTAGAAGAACACCCCCGAAAACATCTTTTGTTTGATAACGGGCGGTTCAAACCGGTTCAATGCCAGTTTAATTGCCCCCTCTACGAAATCATAACCCGTGGATAACCGGACTAAATCGGACGAGATATAGTCACCGCCCATACGAGCGCCCGTTTCAATGATGTACAGATTACCGGAACTATTGAGTTTGATTTCAGTATGACTTGGAGAATTCTCGATTTTCAATGCGCCCAAGTCTTTCTCCACCATTTCTCGGATGCGTTTTTGAACTTCCGGAGTAATATTGGCAGGCTGATGATGTTGCATCTCAACAAATCGTGGAGCCCCGCTTGTTACCTTATCCGTAATCTGCAAGAAATAATGGCGTCCCTGATGACTGATGTATTCAACGCTGAACTCGCGGCCATCAATAAACTCTTCGACAATAACTTGTCCGGATCTGGAACTCGTAGCAGCATAATGATATGCATCTGACAGATTATCCGGTTCATCTACTTTACTGATTCCCTGGCTCCCACCGCTGTCAATCGGTTTCACAATGACAGGAAAGCCACAATCGACCTTGGAGAGATCCTTTTCATTCTCTATCCGGTAATACTTGGGGACAACGATTCCTGCCTGCTCCAACATCCGTCTTTGAGCGTACTTGCTCTGAGTCCGTTCAAGGCATTCTTCCGTGTTGCTGACCAAGCCAAGTTTTTCCGCGACATAAATGACTGTTGGCAAGGCTGATTCCAAAGAGAACGAGGTGATACCACAAACCCTTTCCTCGCGACAAATCTCAAGTATCTTCTCTTTTTCCGAGAAAGAAATCGGATAGAACTTATCACAGAAAGACTTACATACAGCGCCCTCGCTCCAGGCAAAACCAATTATTTCATATCCAAGATTCCTTGCCTGTCGATAGAAAGGAATCAAGGGCTCATTCGCCCCAAGAACTGCTATCTTCTCTTTCACTTACTGACAAAATTCATTAATTACACGAACTATCCGTGCCATCTCCTCTTCTCCATATCGTTGATCGCAAGGGATGGCCAGAATATGATCGTAGATGTATCGGATATCCTCACTGACTAGCACATCTGTGTTTTCGACCGGCCATAAGATCGGGGCATAAACATGGCTCTGCGCCAATGCCTTTTGTAATAACTCCCGTTTCTCCACAAAAATGGGGAAATAAAGAGGAGTATTCAATACCTCAGCCGAATCAGGGCAGACGAATGTACAGTTGTGATTCTGTTTCAAATGATTGAACAAGAAAACATAGTTCTCCCGTCTTTTTAACTTGATCTCCTGCCCATTCTGCCTTTGCATCCGCTCGGATGAGAAGGATGACATCCGATGCGGTTCTATATGATTATCGACAAGATGGTCAGCGAGTTTGCTTAACCGAATTGAAATGGCCTTGAATGGTAAGGTGCCGGTCTTAAAATACTGACCGCGAAGATACATTGCATCGGCCTCTCTGGTCACAAATTCAACACTCTCTTTTTGAGGTGCAGGAATGTGACTATCAGCATGGCTAGACTTCAGAAAAGCGCCATCCGGTATGGGGAACCATTTTCGATAACTACCTACGTAGTAATCCACAAAGTCAAGTTCCGGTTCAGCATAGATACAATGAGTCAGATCCATCACGATTACACCCCCCGTCTCACTGATCTTTTTTAATGCTTCCGACTCCTGGTCATTCAGGCTCATTCCATAGAAAGGATGAACAATGATCATCGTCGGCTTGACCTGCTCGTTCAAGTCTTTCAAATACGCAACATCAATGCGTAAATCCTTCTTAATGTTGTAGTAGTAGCAAGTCCACCCTGCTTCCTCAAATGGTGTTATCACCGACTGGCAAGTATAAGCCGGGATTAGTACCGTATTATTGACACCACGATGATGAACAGCAATATCGTATAAAGCCTCCCTGCAAAGAGAATACTGCACAACACCAGAAGCAGCCGAATCAACAGGTGCTTCCAGAGAAGGACTATAAATATCCTCCAAGGGGAAAATGCTTCCTACATCCTTCATCATCTGACAACAACTTTTAGCCACTCCTTCTGATGCGTAATGGCATATTCCAGTTCTTCGGCCGATTTGAAAGAAAGGACCAGCGTACCGATGGCGTTATTCGCGCCTTCGAATGCCTCCACTCGGTCCCCACTATCCACCCAAAGATCCTCCTCCACAACCTCTCCGGTGAAATCCGGGGCAATCTCCAGATGATCAAAAAGTCCCCCTTGGTCGGCGTGTAGGATAACCTCTGCCCAATACCCGTCGTAAGGCTTCTGTTCGATGGGGTCAACAATCGGATCCCCCACAACCGCACGGGTAATGGCGGTGATCATATCCACACCGGTGGCATATCGTAGCATCTCGCACAGACGGTTGCCTCCCCCACGGGGTGTCAGTTCCATGATATAGGGCTTACCATTGGTTCCGATGCGCGTCTCAATGTTATAGACAACCGTTTTCAGACCGAGCAAAGTAATCAGCCGCTGAATCTCGGAAGTCAGATACGCCTCCTGTTCCTTGGTAAAGGTGGACGGCCAAGAATAGGCAGCGGGCGTGTATGGATTGACGGCATCTGCATCAAAGCGCTGGGCACAAAAACTCGTGAACGCCAGTTTTCCGTCTATGGACATGCTGTCCGTATCGGAAGAACAGCCCTGTTTCTCGATAAACTCTTCGACAATGATATGACCGGAAAGGGAGTTCTTCCAGGCATGCTCCAAGGCAGGTTCCAAATCATCCACTGCATCCACACGGGTCACGCCTTTGCTTCCCGCAGAGTCAGTAGGCTTGACAATAACCGGGAAAGAGAAAGAGCAAGCCTCTTTCATCGCCTTTTCGACACTGTCAAAACCCTGATGCTTAGGGACATTGAAACCGTTCTTCTCCAGAAAATCCCGGAACTTGTCCTTGTTCTGGAGAATCTCCACGGATTCAAACGGTCCGAAAGAGGGCAGCCCCATCTTATTCTGGACATAGGAGGCAGAGATAACACCAGGATCACATGCGAAAGACATTATGCCATCAATCCGAAGCAATTCTGCTTTTCTCAACACAGCCTCCTTGTCTATTATGCTTACATTGCAATAGGCATCACTCCACGAGTGAGCAATGTTATTAGGAAGATAATCCGCAGTAATAACACAATACCCTTGTTTATGAGCAGCATTGATTACTGGTTTAAGGTAACGGAGCCCACCCAACAACATTAGTCGCTTCATAACACTCTACACTCGATAATTAAGATGACTGAAGCATGCTATTTAGGGGATGCAACCGCCTCCGGATAATACTCCTCAATCACCCGCTTCACCAAAGCGACCTGCTTTGCGCGTTTCCTGGCATCGGCTTCAGTTGTATCCCAACTATGCGTAGCAGCGACGGAACCGCCGGTTTTCAGATATACAGGCGCGCAAATGCGGATAAATTCCGGCACTTCATAATGACGGATGAAACCGCCCGAGGACTTCGGGTTCTCCGTGTGCAGATCAATCGGAATATCAATGGCTGCGCGGATAGCGGCCAGCATCTGAAGTTGGATGTCGCGAACTGGATTGAACGAGTTCGCGCCCAGGGACTCCATCAATTTGGCAGAGCAAGGATTCCCATGGCCGGTATGGGCCGATACTTTAAAGTGGCAATCCTTAGGGATGAATCCCTGCTCCCGCATTTGACCGAGCAGCCAAAGCGCACCTTCATCATAGACCATGAATGAGCGGCAGCCCAGGCGGGCGGCACGACGGACATCCTCGACAGCACGGACTATCTGCTCCTGCCCTCTCAGACGGTATCCCATACGCTGGCCTTCTTCCGTATGGACGGAAGCGGACGTGTCTGTCGTGGCACGAGGGCCAATGGCCAAGATGAGTTCCACCTTCCACTTGTCCGCATACTCGACCATCTGGGCGATTTCGCTGTCAAGCAGCGTCCAAATGCCCTTGGTCTGCGTGACCCGATGAATCTGGATTCCATATCCATCCAGCGCTTCCAGCAGCGCTTTCATAGTACCGGGCGCTTGAATACCGGGAACTTCGAAACGATACTGCCCGCCATCTTCAAACCGCTTTTCCGATGTCGGGAGCGAATAAAGGTCACCTTCAGGCATTCCTATAGACGCAAGAAAGGCTCTTGTTTCTTTCATACTCATAATGCTATTTCCATTCTATGGGGGTTGTCGCAATATTGCCTAATCCCGTCGCGAAAGTTATCGTGAAATAAGGATGTTCTTCCTTCATTCTTTCAGGTGGGATGGATATGTATCCATTGGCAATCTCTTCGTCCGAAAAACGACGGCAGATGGTTTCATCAATGGCAAAATTGCGCCCTCCTGCTTTACTGCAAAAGAAGAGGGAGACCGGCGTGGAATTCTCGCTTCCAAAATAAACCTTCATCTCATCAACCGAAGGAACGACCGTTTTGTCCACCATCATCCAAGTTGTGTAATCACTGTCCCTTTCTCCCTGAAAAATACGAGCCTGATACACGCCTGAATCCAAATCGGAAAGCCGGATATTCTCCTTTTCAACCGGGATGGATGAGTATAAAACCCCATCCTTATAAACTTGCACGGAATCCCCCGGGGAAAGAAGATTCAACGTAACGGTTTCCCCGACAAAGTAGCAGGACCGGTCCCCTTTGTCGGTACAGATATCATCATTATAAACAAACGGCACCGGATTCTCATCCAGAACACTCACAAACTCCGGAGCCGGCGTATAATCCGTATTATTCTCCAGATGCGTGTACCTCAACAGTTTCTTGTATCTGTTTCCTATCGAACCCGGAATGGAACCGCGCTTAACCGTATATTTCCGGCACCCACTGGAGATAGACTCAGAAACCTCCAAAAGGACGACACGGTCTTTGCTATCCCGAATGACATCCGTAATAATGGCGACATGTCCTGTCCGCCAAAGTACGTCTGCTAAATGGAAAACATCGGTATCCGTGATATCTAGTTCTTCCATCTCATCGAAAACCGGGAAATCATAACTGCCCAGAATCGGCATCAGCCCCAAGGCATAGGAAACCAAACCACTGCAGACCGTTCCGTAATACGCACGGCAATTCGTGCCATGATAGGGTTTCCGGTTAATCCAATCCGTGTAAATCTTGCTTCTGGGGTTATGGATCGCCGTCATGAAGGTGTGGAAACTGGTATTCGAGCCGACATACGTTCCGATCTCTTTCACCGAGGAATAAATCATTCCCGTATAGGTGGAATCGGCCAGATACGTCCCAATGTTATTGGCGATAGGTTTGAGCGGGGTAAAAGCGATATCCGTCAGTTGATAGGTCTTTTTAACTGCATTGAGCGCCCCTTGATATGCCTCTTCGCTGAGGGAGGGATGCCGGTACTGTTGTTCCGAACGAACTCCTTCCTGTTTCAACAGTACTTGCTTATCCTCCCCTGCCAGATTGAAAGCATCTGCTTCAACAAGCGGAATCTTCTCACAGGAAAGTGCGAAAAGGAAGAGGACAAAGACAAATCTGATATGGGCCGACTTAATCAAGTCAACGAAGGATCTGGGAAAGGATTTGATCGAGATTGGAAGAACTCAGGTTATGGTGCATGGGCAGACAAATCACGCTGTCCGCCATCTTGTGTGCCCTTGAAAGATTCTCCGGAGCCGCACTCGGAAGCCCGCGATAAGTGCTGAAGGTGCTGATGAGCGGATAGAAATACCGCCTTCCCAATACACCGTTCTGTTTCATCTTGAAATACAGTTCGTCCCGCGTCATCCCATATTCATCCGCATCCACGAAAATGGGGAAATAAGAATAGTTGTGACGGACACCGGGCATATCGTCAAAGAAGGTGATGCCCGGGACGCCACGCAGTGCTTCCCGATACCGGATGGCAACCTGATGCCGCGCTTCGATGGCTGCATCCACCTGCCGGAGATTCAACAGACCATAGGCGGATCGGACTTCGTCCATCTTGCTGTTGATACCGGGGCCGACGACCGTAGTTTCTCCGGCAAAGCCGAAGTTCTTCAGATAGTCAATGCGTTTTTTCGTCTCCGCGTCGTGCATCACCATGGCTCCCCCCTCGATCGTGTTGAACACTTTCGTCGCGTGGAAACTGAGCGTGGATAAATCACCGGCGTTCAAGATGCTTTCTCCGTTCACCTCCACACCAAATGCATGGGCAGCATCATAAATGACCTTCAGGCCATACTTGTCGGCTATCTCCTGAATCCGCTGGGTATCGCACGGCTTCCCGTACACATGCACCGGCATGATGGCGCTCGTCTTCGGTGTAATGGCTGCCTCGATCTTGTCCGGATCCATATTCCCGGTTGCGGGGTCGATATCGACGAAAACCGGCTTGCAATTGTTCCACCAGATGGAATGCGTCGTCGCGACGAAACTATAGGGTGTCGTGATGACTTCTCCGTTGATACGAAGGGCCTGCAGCGCTGTCAGCAACGGCAAGGTCCCATTCGTAAACAGACTGATATACGGCACTTTGAGATACTCGCACAACGCCGCTTCCAATTTCTTGTGGAAGGAGCCGTTGTTGGTAATCCATTGGCTTTCCCATATCTCCCGGAGCAGGACATTGAATTCCTCTAGGTCCGGAAGAAGAGGCGAAGTAACCGTTATCTGATTCTTTCCTGTCATCTTACACGGTATCCATGAAACTCTTCTGCACCTTGTTGAACACCACGATACCGAAGGCAAGGAGAACGACCATGAAGACAAAACTATAAATGAGCCAGCGCCAGCCGACAAACTCGCCGCAGCCCAGGAAACCATATTTGAACGTCTCGATGATCGGTGTTACAGGATTGAGACACATCAACTTATGGACTGGGATTCCAAAATAAGTCATGCTCTTCGTCTGGCTCAGCGGATAGACGATAGGAGTAGCGTACATCCAGAGTTGGACCAGGAAGGAGAACAGAACCTGCAGATCACGATACTTGGTCGTCATGGAAGAAATAAGCGTTCCGAAGCCTAAGGCGAGTCCGGCCAGCATGAAGACCATTACCGGAGCCAAAAGAGCATACCACGTGAGATGCGCCTGACAGGTGGGATCCGTGAAATAGTAGATGATATACACGATGACGAAGAAACCGAACTGGATGCCAAAACGTAACAGATTACTGGTCACGTTGGCGATCGGCGTCACCAGCCGGGGGAAATATACCTTTCCAAACATGCCGGAATTGGCGACAAACGTGTTCGACGTATTGGAGAGGCTCATGGCAAAATACTGCCACATGCAAGTACCCGCCAGATAGAACAAGGGCCGGGGAACGCCATCCGTGGGGATTCCCGCGATGCCGCCGAACACGATCATGTACATCAAGACCGTGAGGGCTGGCTGGATGACAAACCATGCCGGACCCAGAATGGTCTGCTTGTACTGGGTGATGATATTCCGTTTGACGAACAGGGCGCACAAGTCCCTGTAGCGCCAAAGTTCTTTGAAATCGACCGACAGGAGTTTGTCCTTCGGTTCGATGACGATGTCCCATTTTTCCTCCTGGACGGAGTTCTTTGCTTCTGCCATATCTTAATGTGATCTTTTATGCTTGAACAAAATGTTGCCCACCGTTCCCCAGAAATACCGCCAGTCTGTGGCGAAGGGGTGCTTGTGATAGGCTTCGATATATCTCTTTTCCGAGGCTTGGATCTCCTCCAGGGTCTCTGGCGTTTTCTTGTCGTAATAAAACGGGGGAAGGAGCCCCGGTTTCACACTAGTGTGCAACTCCTGCATCTCCGGGGTATACAATTTGAAATACGACCGGCTGAGCGGCCGGACGCCCACCAGTTTCATCTGCCCCTTGAAAATGTTGATGAACATGGGCAACTCATCAAACCAAGAGCTGCGGAGTTTGCGTCCCCAGTAATTCACTCGGTAATCGTGGGCAAACTTTCCGCCCTTCTGCAGTCCTTCGTGCTCCAAGATGTACGGCTGCAGATACTCCGAATAAGGGAACATCGTCCGGAACTTATACACGCCGATCATCTTCCCATGATATCCTACGCGGTTCAGCTTAACCAGAGCGCCGTAAGTGGGATCATCGTCCCAAATCGGCTTGCGGAACTTCTGCCCTAGAATGAAATACTCTCCCATGTGGAAACGCTCGTCCACAACTTCGAATCCGGCCCGATACATCCGGCCTAGCAGCTCCACGCGGCTGTAACTCCGGTTCTTTCCTTTTGTCACCCACATATAAAACCAGCGGGTCAGTTTCAGTCGCGCGCAGAACCGATGCCAGAAATAATGAAAGCCATAGATAATCTTGCCAATGAAACCCGGATACGAGCGAAGAATAATCTGTTCCTTCAACCCCGACGTTCGGGAATGACACCAAAGGTATCCTCCATCCACCATTGTCTCGTTCGCCTTGTTCAGGAAGGTGTTCAAGTGGCGGATACGGGTAAGACCAAGCTTATTGATGATAAGCCGAGGATGATGGCCCTTCAGGGTGTCGAGGGCGTTTCCGTCATCGGTGTTGACGATGAACGTGCTCTCGTCGAACTCTTCGTGATGCTCGTCCAGCCAGGCCAGGATTTCATCCAGGGGCATGCTTTTCGTGGCATTGTGGATTTTCTCCAAATCCACATTACCCACCAATTCCTCTTCCAGCTTGGCTCCCCTCTCCACGCCGACCTCGGAGTAATCCTTCGGAATGTACTCCTCCTCGTGCTGAAGCTCAACCCAGGGTTTGCGCTTGAAAAAGCTCATTTCAGGAAACTACGGATCGCGTTACAAACGGTATCGATCTGCTCGTCGGTAAGGTACGGGTGCAGAGGGAGGGAGAGGACGCGGGAGCAGAGCGAGGTTGCGATGGGACAGAGATTCCCGGTCTGGGAAAACGCAGTCTGCAGGTGCATCGGTTTCGGGTAGTAGACCATCGAGGGAATGCCCTCGGCCTTCAGGGCCGCCTGGAGGGCGTCGCGCTGGGCGGCGTCCTGGAGTTTGATGGTGTACTGGGCCCAGCTGGAGCGGAAGCCAGCGGGAATGACCGGAGTAGCGACAATGTCTTTCAATCGTTCCGTATACTTCTCAGCCGCGGCGTTGATAGCATCCAGCTCATACTCGGCAAACGCCTTGAGCTTCACTTGCAGAACCGCCGCCTGCACTGTGTCCAGACGAGAATTCATACCGATACGAACGTTGTCGTACTTGAACTGCCCCTTGCCGTGCACGCGGTAGGAGTCGATCAAGGCCGCCCACTCGTTGTTGTCGGTGAACACAGCTCCGCCATCACCGTAGCAGCCGACGGGCTTTGCAGGAAAGAAGGAGGTAGTTGCGATGTCGCCGAAGGAACATGCACGGAGAGATTCCTTCGCTGCGCTCGGAATGACAGAACCGCCGAAACCTTGAGCTCCATCTTCCAGAATCAAAAGGCCGTACTTGTCAGCGACGGCACGGATTGCCTGGTAGTCGGCGGGGAGGCCGAAGAGGTCAACGGCTACGACGACGCGGGGGCGGAGTATTCCTTCAGAAAGGACCTCCTGAACAGCACGCTCCAAATCCGCGACGTCAATGTTAAACGTATCCTCACAGACATCAACAAAAACCGGCGTAGCGCCCTCGAGAGGAACAACCTCAGCACTGGAGAAGAAAGTGAAGTCCGGGACGAACACGGCATCGCCGGGGCCGATACCCCAGGCCTTGAGGGCCAATGTCAATGCATCGGTTCCGTTGGCGCAGGTCAAACAATGTTTGACGCCGACATATTCGGCCAATTGCTTTTCTAACTCTTTTACTTGCGGGCCCATGATATAGGCGCCGCTGGCAACTGCGCCCAGGATGGCGCGATCCATGTCCTCACGGAGGACTTGGTATTGTTTCTTAAGATCTCTGAATTGCATAGCTTCGCTCTTGCTCGCTCTTTATAAAGCAAGCAACTACTTGATTGTAAGATTCTTTCGTCGGCCTCACGGCCTCCTCAGAATGACATTATTCGGCTTTCTCGAGGTTTTCCCCGACCAGCCTGTACTTTCGGCCGCAGGTGCAGGTTAGGCTGTCATCCAGCCGGCGGCCGCACTCGCAGACCCAACCGATCTGCCTGGCCGGAACTCCGGCCATCAAGGCATAATCTTTAACGTCTCGTGTCACAACGGCACCGGCGGCGATCAGCGCGCTGCGCCCTACCGTGTGGCCGCACACTATCGTGCAATTCGCTCCGAGCGATGCGCCCTCGCGCACGCGCGTACGCGCGTAAACTCCGTGCACCGGGAAGTGCGCACGCGGAGTATTTACATTCGTGAATACGCAGGACGGACCGCAGAAGACATTGTCCTCGATCTCGACGCCCTCGTAAATGGATACATTGTTCTGTATCCGGACACCGTTCCCGATGTGAACGTTGTTACCCACATTCACATTCTGTCCCAGGGAACAGTTCGATCCAATGACAGCCCCACGCTGGACATGACAGAAATGCCAAATCTTCGTTCCGACGCCGATTTGGACGCCGTCATCCACGTAACTGCTTTCGTGAACGAAAAAGTTTTGCATAGCCCAGTCTTCTCCCCTTCTGTTTTATCCAATCATAGCCGAGGCCAAACCCCGGCTATGATGGATTTTTAACTGATTCGCTGACAGGGAATTACTCCTTGATGGAGGTAATCATGGCGCAGCGGCTGAGCTCCTTCATGTTGTAGAACATGTAGTCGACACCGCCCTTCCAGTCCTTGACAAGCTGCTGCGGGTTCACGCCGAACTCGTTCACGAGAGCGTCGTACACGGCATTGGCACGGTTCTCGGAAAGCATGAGGTTGTGGGCCGGGGTAGCGGTCTGCTTGTCGGCGTAACCGCAAACGAGGTACTTGGTGTTCGGGGTGCTCTTGATCAGGTCAGCAACAGCGTTGATGTTGACGAGCTCCTTCTTGGAGAGATCCCAACGGTCGATGACAAAGTTGATGTGGAACCAGACCTCGGGAACCTCCTTCGGACCGGGAACGTCGACATAGACGGTGTCCTTGATGATCTTCTCGATGGTCTCCTTGTCGTACTGGAAGACGCTGGAACGCTGGGCAAGACGCCACTTGCTGCTCTCCTTGCCGATATTCCAGGCAAGACCGAGGGTGCCGCCGAAAATACCGTCCATCTTGCTGTTGGAAAGCCAGTGCTTCTTGTCAGGCTCGTTGGCGCTGCTCTCACCGTCAAAGTCGTCACCGACAAGGGCGCCGCGGATATTGAGCATGAGGCTGAGCTGATCGTTCAGGCGGAACTTGTTGATCAAACCGGCGTTGAAGGAAGCGGAAGGGAGGAGGCCATCCTTGGAGAAGCCCATGATGACACCACCACCGGCATAAGCGTCGATCCTGTAGAAACGGTCGGCCTTGAAACCGCCGAAGATGTTCATCAGGTCGGCGTGAGCGAGGGCGTAGACATTCAGGAAGCCGCCCTTCTGGAGAGCAAGCTGCTCATAGGAACGGTCACCGAGCTTGGGATCGATGTCGGTGAAAGCTTCGTTGGTCTGGAAACGGGCGAACTGGTTGACACCGGAAGCGGTATGACGCTGATACAGGCCCTTGAATTTGCCGCCGGTAACACCGAGACCGACGCCGAAGCTGGGAGAAGCCCACTTGGTCAGATAGGCGTCGATGGCCGGGAAGGTGAACATGTTGAGCTTGTTCTTGACCTTCCAGTCATTCTCACCGTAGTAGAGTTCGGTGCCAAGGCCGAGATCCAGCTCCCAGTTGTGCCAGAAACCGTTGGTGAAAACGGATTTCTTTTCGATGACAGTGGTGGTAACCACCTTACCCGTCGCAGTCGGGGTCTCCTCAACGATAGTAATGGTGTCCTCGTTCTCCTCCGTGGTCACTTTGGTCCCCTGAGCGAAAACGCTGGCCGGCGCAATGAAGGCGGCCGCTGCAATCAGAACAAATAATTTTTTCATATTAAATTGAAATATTGATTATTCAATACAGTTTCACTTCAAAGGGCAAATTTACATTACTTTTTTGGATGACGCAAATTTTTCCGAGAAAAGTACGCCTGTCGGTTAAAAGAAAACATCAATCAGAGCCCAAAACACAATCGGGCGGCCCAATCTTAGGTCGCCCGATTATTATAACAAAGAGTAATTACTCAGCAGTCTTCTCATTGAAGATGTTACGAGCAGAGGCTTCATCAAACTTGAGATCCTTCGGTTCATTCTTGAAAATGAAAGGATTCGCAACATTGTCTCCAACAGTATAATTAATACCACCGTCCTGATAGGTATATCCAAATGCCCAGGCATCTTCCTTGAGTCTGTAGAAATAGTCCGGATCGAGACCAACGATTTTAACGATACCATCCTGATCCATGTCACTGTAATTGATGACAACCTTGGTGAAACTGGACCACTTCTGTTTGCTAAGATCCGTTTGATTAGGATCCCAATCACTGAATTTGCACATGGCGAGCGTGAAGACAGCGCTGTCACCAGGACGGAGGCCCTGCTTCTGGATCCAAATCTGGACAGGAAGTTTAACGGTAGGACGGTTGAAAGTGATCAGAGGCTCATCAGAACCGTCAACATAGATGCCAGAATCGGAATCGTTCGTCTCGACAGCCGGACCGCCAACTGCGTCATCCTTGACCGTGATGGTGAAACGAATAATCTGCTTGTATCCGTGATACCCTGTCAACGAAGTAGGATCAGGACCGCACCAGTTTGCAGAGTAAT
>JAEEGK010009803.1_pt1 | contig 22237 bp, 12 predicted proteins | sample 8958771 | NCBI WGS metagenome assembly JAEEGK01 (sample SAMN16246547, study PRJNA631951) | gut metagenome | biome: gut microbiome; feature: rumen; material: SC-attached | host: Bos | place: Iran: Karaj | collected 2018-10 | reverse complement strand
ACAGACCTCATCATGAACACTTACTCCATTGGAATCGACATTGGCGGCACCAACACCGACATTGGGCTGGTGCGCGACGACGGCCGCTGCTTGGCCAAGAAAAACCTGCCCACCAACAAATACTACGATGCCTCCATCTATGTGTCCGACATCTACGAACAAATCAAATCCTTGATGGCCGAAAACGATGTCAAGGCCATCGACGGCATCGGCATCGCGGCGCCGGCGGGCAACTACTACACGGGCTGCATCGAAAACGCCACCAACCTCAATTTCAAAGGCATCGTCGACTTGGCGGCGGCTTTCCGTTCGCATATCGACGTACCAGTGGTCGTTTCCAACGATGCCAACGCAGCCGCCTACGGCGAACTCGTCTACGGCGGTGCCAAGGGCATGAAGAATTTCATCACTTTTACTCTCGGCACGGGCGTAGGTAGCGGCATCGTGGTAGACGGCAAACTGGTCCACGGCAAGACTGGCGGCGCTGGCGAACTCGGCCATGCCATCCTCATCCCAGAGGGCCGTCCATGCGGCTGCGGGCGCAAAGGCTGCCTCGAGACCTATACCTCCGCCACGGGCATCCGTCGCACGGCACTCGAGATGATTGAAGCCACACCCGACTATGTCGGCGCGCTCTCACAAGTGCCCGCCGAGGAGCTGACAAGTAAAATGGTAGGCGCTGCCGCTAAATCTGGTGATTCGTTAGCCCTCAGGGTCTTCGAAAAGACGGGCTATTGGTTAGGCATCGCGTTGGCCAATGCCGTGGCCTTCAGCGGTCCCGAGGCCATCTTCCTGATGGGCGGTCCCGTGAAGGCCGGCGAGGTGCTAATGAAACCCGTGCGCGAGTCGTTCAAGAAGCACCTGTGCTTCGTCTACGAAGGCAGCGTCGACGTGCGCGTCTCCGAGTTGACCGACAATGACGCGGCTATCCTTGGGGCGGCGGCGTTGAGCAAGGCGTAAAAGTTTTTATTGTCACAAAACCTGCAAAACCCACAAAACCGTTTTTCTTGGTTGGGGAAAGCGGCCAACTGGCCCGCTTTCCGGCGGCAACCCGGTTGGGTGCCGCCGCACGCTTCTCTTTGGACTTTTTCACCATGTTTTGCATTGTTTTGTCGGTTTTGTGATTAAAACACCAGCACTTCACTCTCTCCGAAGTTGTCGTAAGAAGAAGTAATCACCTTCTCCCCAGCTTCAAGGCCTTCGACGACCTCGTAATACTGCGGGTTCTGTCGCCCGATGCGAATGTCGCGTTTTGTAGCCTTGCTGCCGTCGGAAGAGAGCACATAGATCCACTTGCCTCCGGTCTTTTGGTAGAAGGCGCCACGCGGGATGAGCACCGCCTCCACAGGCTGACCGAGTTGCAGGTTGAGGTAATAGGTCTGGCCGCTACGGATGTTGTCGGGCTGCTGCTCCATGAACTTGAAGTCGGCCTTGAACTTGCCGTCGCGCACCTCGGGATACACCTTGCGGATCTGCGCCTGATACCGCTCGCTCTGCCGCTCAAAGGTGGCCTCCAAGCCAGGCGTGATGCGGTCGATGTAATGCTCATCGATTTGGGCCTCAATCTTGTAACTGTCGAGGTTGTTGATTTGCCCGATCTTGGAGCCTGCGCCCACCGACTGACCCAACACCACATCCAAGAGGCCCAACTCGCCGTCGATGGGTGCTTTGATGGTCAAGTTTTCCTTGCGCTTGCGGATCATCATCATGTTGACACGCATGTTTTCGAGGCTCTCGCGCATACGGTCGATTTCCACCGAGCGATGGAGGCTGTCCTGCTTGGCGCGGTTCTCCACCAGCTTCAGGCGGCTGTTCGAGAGCGTGAAGTCCTCTTCGGCCTTCAGGTAGTCCTCGCGAGCGATGAGGCCGTCGTCGTAGAGCGATTTCTGTGCCTCATAGGTGCGGCGGTTTCGTTGCACCTCCATCTGCAGTTGCAGCTTCTCCTGCTCCACGCTCAACTTCTGTTGTTCCATCTGAATCATGGTGTTGCGCAAGATGTTCTCCTTCTCGGCGAGGTCGGCCTCGGAGGAAAGGATCTGCATGTCGAGGTTCTCATTGCTCAAAATAAGAATGACATCGCCGGCCTTGACGCGGCTGCCTTCCTCGGTGACGATTTGCTGCACCACACCGCCTTCCAAGGGGCTGATTTGGATGGTCGTCATGGGCGCGACCTGTCCGCTGATGCGGATGTAGTCGTTGAACTCGCCCGAGGTGACGGTGCTCACGGTGATGTTGTCCGCGTCGATGCGGAGTTTCTTCGAGTCGTCCCTGAAGATGAGCCAGAGGATGAAGATGAGGAGCAACGCCCCGCCCCAGAACGGCAGCGCCTTCTTGGTGAACGCGCGGCGAATGCCTTTTTTCTGTTCGATTTTACGATCCATTGAGTGTTCCATATTCGTAGAGTTATTTAATTGTTTATTTCTTTGGTCACAAAACCCGCAAAACCCTCAAAACCTTTTTTTCTCGGCAGGGGAAAGCGGCCAACTGGCCCGCTTTCCGGCGGCAACGCGGTTGCGTGCCGCCACACGCTTTTCTTTGGACTTTATCATTGTTTTGTATGTTTTGTCGGTTTTGTGATAATAATCAATTGTTCTTCAAAGACTTAACAGGATTCATTCGGGCAACGCGGTTGCTGCTCATGACGACCACGGCAGTCACGATAAGCAAGACCGACACCGCACCGATGATGAAATAGAGTGGCGAGAGGCCGATGCGCATGGCGAACAACTCCAGCCATTTGTCGGCGAGGAAATAGGCTATCGCTACACCGATTAAGGCAGCAATCACCGCCAGTTTCAGCACATCCGCAACGAACATACGGATGATTTCGCCCGCCACCGCGCCGTTCACCTTGCGGATGGCCACCTCCTTGCTGCGGCGGTTCGACTCGTCGCGCACGAAGCCAATCAGACCAATCAATGCGATGGCCATAGCAAACAACGCTCCCATCGTGAAAGCACGCCGCATCTGGTAGGTGTAGGAATACTCATCCCTGACCAATTCGGCATAGGGCATCACCTCTATGTTTTTCCGCCCGGGCAAGCACTCCTCAATGACCGCCTTCACCTTCGCCATAGCTTCGGGATTCACCTCACGCACCTTCACCACCAGTTTGTCCATAAGTTGCGAGCGATCATAAGAGCCATAATCCCAATCCTTGTTCCAGCAGAAACGGATGCTGGGTCTATTATCCTTACCGATGGCCGAACCGATAATATAGTCCTCGTATACGCCACAGATGGTATATACATCGTCGTCATCGACACTATGTTCCGAAATCAAGATGTCCTTGCCCACGGCACCGTCGCTCCAATCTTCATAGCGGTTCATCTTCTCCACGAAACTGCGGCTCACCGCCACATCTTTCGGCTTCGACGGTACCCTTCCTTCAAGCAAGCGGAAACCCATCAGGTTGAAGAAGCCCTCCGTCGCACCTGCTTGATCGCACACATTGAACAGTTCTTTCGATGGATTGTCAGGCAAAGATATGTTGTTCCCCGAAGACTTTTCCAATGGGGGACAATAAGCCAGTTCTGCTGCCTCCACTTCGGGGATCTGCCTTAATTTCTCGGTAATCAGCGCCAGTTTGTCCTTGCCCGCACCTTCCAGCGGCGAATACAGCAACTGCTCGTATTCATAGCCCAAATCGGTGCCCAGGGCCGTATTGTATTGTCGGTCAGCCACGATGACCAAAGGCAGCAGGATGGCGTTGATACCAATCTGCACCATCAGCAGCGAGAGTTTCCAGCGGCGTTTGCTCTCATTGTAACCGCTGAAGGCCGACGAAACGGGAATCCTGACGAACATCATCGCGGGGATGAGCGCAGAGACCAAGAAAATGAAAGCAATGATGGCGACGAGCGTCCATCGTGTCTGCGACACCATAAGGTTTCCGAATGGCACGCCCAACAGCGACTCAATGACCCCGTTGAACGCCCATATCAGCAAGGCCGCCACGGCCAACGAAGCCAACAAATTCAAGGTCGTCTCCTTGATGAGCATTCCGTAGATGCTGCCCGCACTGGCACCATAGCATTTTCTGACACCCATCTCCTTCGAGCGGCGCACCACATCAGATACGGCCATCAGCAGGTAGTTCAACACCGAGACCAAAATCAGCAGAAAAGCCATGACCGACAAGATCATCACAAAATTCCTGACGCTCTCCTCCTGACGGTGCACGTTGACCAAAGGTTCCAGTGTGTACCATATCGACGAGCCGTTTTGCTCCAACTCATCCATAGGCTGGTGCGCCTCCTGCATCTTTCGGATGGCATCCTTCAGATCGTTAGGGTCTACATTTGGTGCCAACCTGACATAACTATTATAGCGGTCATTGCCCAACCAGTTGTTGTTGCTCCTCTCCCCACAAAAGCCAATACTCAACACGACGTCGCACTGCACCGATCCATTCTTGGGAAAGTCATCGAACACGCTCACCACGGTCAGTTTGGTCTCTGGGCTCTCTTCGATGTAGATTTGTTTGCCAATGGCTTCGTTCGTGCCTCCCAACTTCTCTGCGAAACTGCGGCTGATCGCAACGTTGCCATTCCATCGTTGCAAGGCTTGCATTGGGTCGCCAACCAGAACGGTACGGCCGAAAAAGTCAAAGAAACAAGTATCCACACCGAGGCACACTCCTGTGATGAGGTTGTCGCTTTCATCATAAAAGTGATTGTTTGACACATCGGTATAGCGCGTCGCTGCTTCCACGCCGGGAACCTCCGCCTTGAAGCCTGGCGCAATAGCTCCTGAAGTCCTTGAATAATCACTTGGGTCGTCGCCTTTCTGATGGATGATGTTCTCCATGATGAGATAGATGCGGTCCACATCTTTGTAGAAACTGTCGTAGGACAGCTCGAAGCACACCTTGGCAATCAGCACGATGCCGATGGCGAGACCGAAGCCGAGGGAGAGGATTTTGATGAGTTTGTCGGTTAATCTGTTCATATTGTTGAATTGTTGATTGTTTAATCGTTTAATTGTTGATGAGTTTCCCTTCGGGAATGGAGTGCTTGTCTTAGTTATATAGCGGCGGCAAGAACAAGTTGCCAATCTGTAGCGCCACAGGTCGCCGCGGTAAACAATACTGTCTGACCTCCATTCCCGCAGGGAATCTCACTATTCCTTCTTCAATGCCGTCACCGGATTCACCCGCGCCACCGAGACAATCTGCCAAAGCACCGAGCCAATGGCAATCACAAACGACAGCACCACCGTGACCACAAAAATCCACGGGTGCAAGTCGATACGGTAGGCGAAGTCCTCCAGATAGCGTTTGCACAGCCACACCGCCACGGGAATGGCAATCGCGTTGGCAATCAATATCATAATGATGTATTCCTTCAAGTTGCGGCGGATTTCGCTTTGCATCGTGCCGCCAAACACCTTGCGGATGGCGATGGTCTTTTCGCGCTCGGAAGCGAAATGCGTGCTCATGGCCACGAGGCCAAGCAGTGAGAGGATGACTGAAATCGCCATAATCAGTTCGATGAGACGCATCTGGCGACGTTGCTTGTCATATTTTGAAGCTACGACATCCTTCACGAAACCGAAATAATCCGGCTCAATGTAGGAGCCAAACATGTCCTCGGAGTGTTTCTTATAGACCGCCTCGATGGCGCGACGAGCCTCGTCATGGTCACCCACGATGTCCAAAAGAAGGTTGCAAATTTTTGAAAAGCCCATACCTAGATTGCCAAAGACGACGGTATAATCCTCGTCGGTGGCGTGTAGCGCATCAAGCATATTGAAATCCTTGATAACTCCACAGATGTCATTAAAGAAACAAGAGCTAATTGTGTCGTAATTGTAAACTCCATAAGGCATGCCTGTCAATCCCGCAACGGTGCTTTCTGTCATCCAGCCACTGCCCACTTCAGGCTCGTGGAACTTTTCCAGCACCTGAAAACCCAACATCCGAAATGCCGCCGTGTCACATTCAAACATATTAACCATCACGTTGTGTTCCGTTTCGCCTTTCTTTTTCATTCCCAACGAGGTTTTTGACACCCCAGGCACGTTGTTGCTCAATGCCAATTCTTTCACGCACGGCAAACCACGAAGTTCCTCCCTAAAAGCCTCTGATTTAGTAGTAAAATTCACTTTTGAGCTGATATAAAACAGGTTGTCCATTTCCAGTCCCATCGGTCGCTCTACCATGTGGCGCATTTGCAACTCCATAGTTAATGTCAGAGCAATCAGGATAATGGAAATGGCATTTTGGAACACGATGAAGAAGCGCATCATCCCCTTGCGGCTACGCAACCGGAATGTGCCTTTCACAACATCGATGGGACGGGCTTGCGAGATGATGACGGCAGGCAATATGCCAGCCAGCAACGCCACCACCACGACTATCAACCCGTAAGCAGCGAGATAGTCCCAAGTGAACGGAATCCTCACTGCCACACTAGCACCAAGCATCCGATTGACCGAGGGCACAAGCACATAGGCCAGCAGCAAACCCACGGCAAAACAACAGAATGTGAAGAACAACGACTCGCCGAGAAACTTCCAAACGATGTCGGACTTTTGAGCCCCGAGCAAGCGGCGCGAAGCCATCTCTTTGGCACGTTTCCCTGTGAGGGCCACATTCAGGTTGATGTAGTTGATGAGTGCGGAAAGCAACAAAAGCAGGCCAACCACAATCACATTGCGCAGCATCGACTTGTCGCCTTTTTGCAGCCCTGTTTTCACGTCGCTGAAAAAAAGCTTGTCCATTCGAAGCATCGACAGGCCTTCGTCCTTGAAAAAGAAATCATAACTTTCCCCATATTGCTCCCTACAAATCGAGTTCAATTTCTCTTTCAATTGGACGATGTCTATATTCGCCCCAACCTTCACAAATGTAGGAATATTCGACCACGAATTGGTGGGTTGTTGCCTAAAAAGATCAGTTAAGCGACTGGTTTCGATGTTGCCAATGATGTCCGTTTGGGGAATCAGGGAAGTGCCCAATTCGGAAAACGTGCCGACCACATTCAGCGTATCACTGGCAACAATAATCTGACTGCCAATGACTTCACCTTCAATTTGGGCTGCCACTTTCTCCGAAACGAAAGCGATGTGGGAATTCGTGAAGTTGTCAGCATTGCCTTCCTTGAAAGTCACGGGGAAGAAGTCGAAAAACTCGCGGTCGCAGTCCAGCACATTGCCTAAAATGCGTCCGTCGCCCGCTTTGATGACGTTTCCTTTTTTGTAATGAAAATGAGTAACGCTTTCCACTTCGGGCAGTTTGCCGTCGATGAACTCTTTCATTGCGTAGCAATTGACCATATCATCGCTACCCACGGCATAAATCCGCTCACGGTCGGGGTTCTCGCGCGTCACGGCGTATTGCTGCACCACATAGCAGAAACTGATGATGACAAAGGCCAAGGCCACACTCAAGCCAATGAACTCAATGGCGGTGTAGAGCTTGTTGCGGGATAGGAATTTCAGGTAGGTTTTCATATTGTTGAAGTGCTGATTGTTTAACTGTTGAATTGTTGAGTTTCCCTTCGGGAATGGAGTGTTCTTCTTTTGTAATAAGCGGCGGCAAGAACTAGTTGCCAATCTGTAGCGCCACAGGCCGCCGCGGTTAAAAACGACCTTAGACCTCCATTCCCCGCAGGGGAATCTCTTTTACTGTTCTATATAATGTATCCCTCCATAGTAATTAACCACACTATTCTTAATAAAGTATTGAAGCCTGGCATTCAATTGTTCAGCGAGGGCGTTGAGGTAGTTGTTCGATGCCGTCTGGTACTCGATGGAAGAAATTAATCCCTGCTCGAAACGCTTGGTGTTCAGTGTGAAGGCCTCCTGTTGTAATTCTGCTCGGGTGTCGGCTTGGCGCAGGGCATCGGCGCTGCCGTCGCGGTCGGCGATGGCGCGGCGCACCTCGGCCTCCACCGTTTGAAGCGCCTGCTCATAGTCGGCTTGGGCTCGGTCGTAGGCATTTTTTCGCTTTGCGATGTTGGAATGCTTCGAGAGGCGGTCGAAGATGGGGATGCTCAACGAGAGTTGCACATACTCGCCGCCGTTGTTCTTCAACTGCTCGAAATAGGGCGTGGGCACATAGCCTTCCATGCCTGGATAGGTGAAATAACTCGACGACCAGCCACCATAGAGCGAGAGTCGAGGCAGCAACTGCCAGCGGGCGGTCTTCAATGCAAGGCGGGCGTTTTTCATCGTGCCTTCGGCCATTAGAACGGAAGGCATGTTGGTTTTGGCAAATTCCACCATTTGGAAAATTTCATCCGTTCGGTCTGTAGGGCTGTCGCATTGCGGCAGCCGCACTAACGAATCGTCAATTTTCAACGGTTTTTCAATAGGCCAAAACATCACATCCTTCAAGGTGATCATGGCATTGTTGAGGTTGTTCCGACAGGTGGTCAGTTGGTAATGGCGCTCGGCGAGGTCGCTCTGTATCTGCACCACATCGGCGTGGGATTTCTGTCCCAGTTGTTCTTGCCTTGTGGCGAGTTGCACGGACTTTTCCGCTGTGGTCACCTGCGCTTGCAGGGCTTCCTGCATCTCGGTGTAATACAACACATTGCAGTAGGCCTCCATCGTGGCGAGACAGATTTGGTCTTCGGTTTGCTGCTCCTTGGTCAAGCCCATCAGTTGGGCCGTCTTGGTGATTTTCAGGTTGTTGACCGCCTGGAATCCGTTGAAGATGTTGATGCCCGCCGAGAGACTGTAGCCGTTGTGGAACGAGGTCGTTCTGATATAGGTGTTAGTCTCGGGGTCGATGCTACGGCCGAAGTTGGAGTAGGCGTATGTGCCCCCCTCGATTGTAGGCGTAAAGACGGCAAGGATGGCATCGCGGCGGTCGATCTGCGCATCGCGGTTGTCAGCATGGGCTATGCGCATCTTGGTGGAATGTTCCACGGCGTAGTGCATACAGGATTTGAGGTCCATGGTAGTGGTGTCCTGAGCCTTGACGCTGGTCAAGGCTCCAACGGACATCATCAAAATGAAAAAGGTATGTTTAGCTTTCATCTTACACATAATTTTCTACGTGCCAAACGAAAGCATATCGTGTGCCAAAAATGCAATTATTTGATATTCAAAGATTTAAAATTTAAGGATTGGGGGCAATTGTAAAGATTCTTTACACCCACTGTAAAGTTATTTTACACTGCTTACTTAAACACCAAAGAGAACACCGTCATTTGGTTGTCGCTCTGCTCTAAATTCAAGATACCGTTGTGCCTCACCATAATCTGTCTCGAGAGGCTCAAGCCGATACCAGTGCCGTTGGGCTTGGTGGTGTAGAACGGAACAAAGATTTCCTCGATTTGGCGCAATGGGATGGCTTTGCCGTTGTTGGCCACACGGATGACAGTTTGGTCCTCCGAGTTCAGGTCAGCGATGATGCGGATGGAAGTGGCACCTGCCTGCACAGCGTTCTTAATCAAGTTGTTGAACACCTGCATGATTTGGCCTTCATCGACATAAATGAGCAAGTCAAGGGTCTTAGCTTGATAGGACAAGGTCGCACCTTGTTCAGCAATTTTGGCTTTGTTGAGACGCATCACGCGGTCGATAAGATCGTCCACCATCACGGCCTTACGAACGGGCGGTGCAACCTGGGTGATGCTGCGATACGACTCCACAAATCGAATCAAGTCTTTCGAGGATTCTGAAATCGTCTCCAAGCCCGCCTTTACGTCCAAGTCTTCTTCTTTGGAAAGCGCGTCGCTCAGCGAGGCAATAGGCGCCACGGTATTCATGATTTCATGGGTAATCACGCGGAACAGCTTACTCCACGAGGCGGACTCGTCCACCGCCGACCTGCGTTCGAAGATGCCACGGATGCGGTTCAAGGCACGGTTCAGCGACGACTTTTCCTGAAAACGGAAATTCAGCTCGCCATCCTCCAAGGCATCCATCATGAATGACACTTTTTTTGTATCGTGTCGCCGCGTCAGCACAAAAGTGACCACAACGGATGCCATTACTGCCACAACGATTATCGCTATCCAAATCCAGATGCTCATATCCCGTATTTCTTCAAACGACTATACAGTGTCGGGCGACTGATTTTCAATGCCTTGGCCACCAATGAAAGGTTGCCGTTGTATTGCTTCATCGCTTGACGAATCACCTTTTCCTCGGCATCTTCCAACGACTCGGCTTGCGACTTGCTTTCGGTCATGTCAGAAGCTCGGATTTGCAGGTCCTCGGCACGGACCAGCTCAGTTTCGGAATAGATGACCGCTTTTTCGATGCAGTTTTGTAGCTCTCGGATGTTGCCACTCCATCGGCAGCGCAAAAGCATTTGTTTGGCCTCCTCCGAGAGTCCATGCGCGGCACGGTGGTATCTCTCAGCGTATTGCTTCACAAAAGCCTCCGCCAACGGCACAATCTCATCGGGACGCTCGCGCAAGGGCGGCAGGTGCAGCGATACGGTGTTGATGCGATAATACAAATCCTCGCGGAAACGCCCTTCCTTGACCATCGTCGCCAGGTCCATGTTGGTGGCACAAATCAAGCGGATGTCGACGGGCACTGAAACCGTGTCGCCGACCTTGGTGATGTTGCGGTTTTGGATAACGCGCAGCAGTTTGGCCTGCTGGCTTAGCGGCACATTGCCAATCTCATCAAGAAACAGTGTGGTGCCATTGGCTTGCTCAAACTTACCAATGTGGTCAGCATGGGCATCTGTGAAGGCGCCTTTCACATGGCCGAACATCTCGCTCTCAAACAAGGTATCCGTGATGGCTCCGATATCCACGCCCACCATCGGCTTGGCAGCGCGATTGGAAAGTCGGTGTATCTCATTGGCCAACACATCCTTACCCGTGCCATTCTCGCCCGTGATGAGCACGGTGGCATCGGTGGGAGCCACTTTCTCCACCATCGCGCGCAATTGCTGCATCGCCTCGCTCTCACCCCAGCGCATCGTGGGAGCGGGTTCGGCTATGGAGGCCTTCCCCGTAACCTTACGATGTTTCTTGCAAGCTTCTTCAAGGATACCTAACAGTTTGGCGTTGTCCCAAGGTTTCACCACGAAGTCGAAGGCACCTCGTTTCATGCCTTCCACGGCGAGGGCAATATCGGCGTAAGCGGTGAAGAGCACCACCTCCACCTCGGGAAAGTCGCGTTTCAGTTCGGAGAGCCAAAAGAGGCCTTCGTTGCCCGTGTTGATGTCGGTCTCGAAGTTCATGTCGAGTAGCACCACGTCAGGTTTGAAGGTCCGCATGGTCTCCATCAGCACCTTGGGCGAAGGGATAAGTTCCACCTCGGCGAAGCGCATTGGCAGCAATATTTTCAGTGCCGACCGGATGCCAGCATTGTCGTCGACGACTAGGATTTTAGATTTGAGTTTGGGCATGAGTATTTTCCTTTCCCAACTTCTTTAATAACAACTTGTTATTCTCAAACTGCAAGATAATAATCAACAAAAGTATCAGTGTAGTTTTTACTTCGAGCCAATGAAAGCCTCACTTTCTTATCAAGTATTTTTTTGTTGAAAGGAATGTTTTTTACTATAGGAAAGTCTTTAATAAAAATAGAAGTGCTTCCATTTTGAAGCAAAGGATATACAATTCTTGATGCAAATGAATTTGGATTTGCTGTCTTTTCTCTTAACAGCCATTCGTAAGTATCAGTTTCCTTGTCTTTATTTGGAAAACAGCAACTAGTGACCACAAATTCAATATCGCTTTGCTCCAAATCATACCCTTCACATAACGATAACATAGAATGAAGTTTCATAAAAGAGCAAAGGCTTTGTACAAAAGCATGTTGGATTTTGTTTGTGTCAAAGTTTGATTTCAGGTCGGCAAAAACTAGAAGGTTTATTTCTTCATTAATAAAAACTCCTATCCCATCACACTCGTCATCAATAATATGTGATGTTCTTGAAGTTGTGATGTCAGGCATACTTTTTGTTGCTTGTTCATCAAAGCAAAGGTAGTGGTTTGTGTAAAAAAACACTTTCAACTGTGATATTTTTGCCTGTGGATCTTTCTCATTCACTACCCACACATTTGGATTTCCCAATGTGCAAGATATTCGATTGACATTGTCAAAAACAATAGGATAACTATCAATTATTGTCATTGCCAAGTAAAGATTTTAGTTTCTCCTCTTTATCCAAACTTTGTAGTATTACTTCTCGAAAAGATGTAAAAGGAATCCCTTCATCAATAGACATCAATTTGATATGCGAACAATCACCTTCGTCTTTTTCCAAAAGATATGCTTTTACATTGTTTTTAGTAATCGCACTGTCTGGAAATTCATTCAAACTAACACAAACAGTTTCAAACTCTTTTAGATCCAGTTTCTCTTTCAGATTTCCGAGCATTAAAAGTTCGTTGAACCTATGCAAAAAATAATCACTATGAGTCGTAATTTGCATATATGCTCCAGCATTGAAAAAACGAGCGATAACATCTGCCATCATACGTTGTTTTTTAGGATGAAGATGCGCTTCTGGTTCCTCTATTAAAATGGCATCATTGGAAAGAGAAGTTTTTTCCAACAATAATTGAAGCACCCCTATCTCCCTGATGGAAGAAGCAGCAGCAGACAAAGGAATGTGTATATTGTTCGTTTCATAATAGAACGTATCATTTTCTTGTCCAATCCTTCCATCCATTAAACGTAGAAGATCTTCTGTAACTCGTATTTGGGCAGTATTCTCACTAACATCCAAAGTTCTTAGTATTGATAGACTCTCTTCAAATTTACGATACAATCCTGTTTGAGGAACAACCTTTTCCGTCAACATGGCTCCCCGGGAAGGAGGAAGGATAAAATAATTACGTAAAGCCTGATAATCACCAAAAACGCAATGCATTATTTCACTTCTCAATAAAATTGCGAACGGAGATTCTTCATTTATATTTATTCCTTTGTCTTTGGCTCGGTATTTAAGGTGATTTGAATGCAGCAACACATACGTATCTTCATCACTGACTATACCTTCTATAGTCTTTTCATAAGTAAAAACGATTTGGTTGGGGATTGTATTGGGCAATATGACAATAATATTGTCATCGTTCATCTCAGAATTCAAGAGATAACCCATAAATCGGACAGCATCCGTAGCAAGCCATTTTTCCAATTCTCGTTTATCGATTTGCAATGCTGTTCCCTTATCGAGCATTTGCTCTCTCAACACTTCGTAATCAGCCCCTTGCTCTTTTAAGAACAGATTTATCCTAACTGGATGAAGCCAAACATAAAAAAAATAGTGACACAGCATCGCCACATAACTTTTACCCATTCCAGATTCACCACAGAAAAGCATAAGTCTGCCAATTTCGACATCCGAATCTTTTATACGACCCAATTTATTTATATGTATTTTTATACTTTCCATTGTAAACAAAACTTCTTATTATTTTGCAAAAATAAATACTTTTTCAATATCTTTTTCATCCATCTTCATATTTTTCAGATTATCGAAAAAACATAATTTGCAGTTTCATTCCTTCTTCAAAGCCTCCGCTGGATTCGTTCGTGCCGCCTTCAAGGTCTGCCAAAGCACCGAGAGGAAGGCCATCACCAGGGAAATGGCCATGGCGACAACAAAAATCCAGCCGTAGTTTTCGAGTCTAACGATAAAGCCTTCGAGGTAGCGTTGCGCCGCCCACACCGCTATCGGGACGGCGATGACGCAGGCCATGGCCACCAAAACCATATATTCCTTCACGGTGCGCCACGTCTCGCTCTCAACGGTGCCACCAAACACCTTGCGCACGGCGATGCTCTTGGCGTTCTCGCCCGCGTAATAGGTGCTCATGGCGATAAGGCCAAGCAGAGAAATCAGCACGGCAAGCAGCATGAAAACTTCCAAAAGGCGCATGTTATTCTTGGCGGGCTTGAGCGCGTTGCGGTAGAAATCGTCAATAAAGCCATCAGCGATATATTGCGGCAACTCACCGTCACGCCATTCATCAACCACCTCTTGAATGGCCTTCCGCGCATCCGAATGATCACCAATAATATCCATTACAAAACCACCGTATTTGATGTCCTCGGCTTTCATGATACTGATAATCTGATAATCTTCGTCACCCACATTGCTTGTGGTCACCGGAAAATCACGAATCACGCCAGCCACCTGGTCGCAGTTGGTTGTCCTTTCCCTTAAAACATCGATTTCGTGGTCCTCATCGGTAAGTCCTGTGGCGGCAAAAGCCCGCTCACCAAACCATACTGTATTGTAAAGCGGTGTCTGATAATCTTTAAGGATTTCGAAGTCAAACATTTGAAAAGCAATGGCATCCATCATTGAATGCCGATACAAGATATTCTGTCCGTCACGGGTGAGGCTGTATTGTCCGCCCATCATAAACCCAGGCACGCCCCTACTTCTGCCAATCCGCTTCACGCAAGGCAATTTCTCAAGTTTGTCAAACAAATCGGATTGCGGTTCGGAGGCGAACACCACCAAATAGTATTTGTCTTGGGTATTGCAGTTTTTCGGGCGGTTCAGTGAGGTGCGGTATTGCGCCTCCATCACAATGGCCATTGCAACGAGAAAAACCGCTAAAGTGCTTTGGATGACGATGAATACCTTATTGAACACCATTTTCGTATTGCGGCGGTAGGTACCTTTCACCACATCCATCGGCTGCACGCGACTGGCAAACACGGCAGGAATAATGCCATTGAGCACGCCAACAACCGCAACAATGCCTAAATAAGCCGCAAGGTACATAGGTTTCATCTGAATGGCAATCGGCACATCGGGGCTGTTGAGCAAGGCGTTGACTGACGGTGCCAACAAGTATGCTAACAACAAGCCAAAGCCAAAACAAACTGCCGTAAATACCAATGATTCAGCGATATACTTCCAAATGATTTCGCCTTTCTGCGCTCCGAGCAAACGGCGGGTGGCCATCTCCTTGGCGCGCTTTCCCGTGAGGGCAAACGAAAGGTTGATATAGTTGAACACCGCCGAAAGCAACAACAGCAGCCCGACGAGGGCCAAGAGTTTCAGTGTATTGAGGTCGCCATGTTTTAATTGGTCATTCGGCCCGCCAAAGTCCTTGAAAAACAGATGGTCGAAGCGGGTCATGTCCAAGCGTTCGAAGAAAGCCTGACCGTACATATCGGGATAAATCTCTTTGCACAACTGCTCCACTTTATCGTAAATCACCTTGGGGTCGGAACCTTTTGTAAACTTGACAAAAGGTATGGTTGAGCCATAACGGTCGTAAGGTTCATCCCATGTGGACTTATTGAGAAAGTCGTGTTCATTGACAATCACATCCGTAGGAGCGAACACCGTGTTACGGAAGTCTTCAATAATTCCGACAACCATATATTTATTGATGATAAAATCTAAGGTCTGACCGACTTTGATATCATGCTTCCGTGCAAAGCTCTCGCTGACAATGACATTCCCTGGTACTTCGATACCTTCAGGACCGCCTTCAATAAACTTGAGATAAGGAAACATCGTGAAGAAATCCTTGCTAACAGCAGTCATTTCGGCTTCAACCTCTTCATTGCCAAACATGATTGACGGAGGATTGGCCTCGATGCAATACCGTACAGCGAGTTCCACTTCGGGCACGCGGTCGGCGACCTCGTCGGTGAAGGCGTAGGTCAAGCCGAGATAACCAGGCATTCCGAAGGTGTAGATGTTCTTTCGGTCGGGGCTTTCGCGCGTGATGCTGTACTGCTGCCACGCATAACTGCCGATGATGATGACAAAGGCGAGGCTGACGGCAAGACCGATGGCCTCGATGATGGTGTAAAGTTTGTTTCGGGAAAGGAATTTGATGTAACTTGACATATTGTTGAATCGTTGATTGTTGAACTGTTTAATTGTTGTGTGTCGTATGGCATAATCTATGCCAAAATCATAAAACAATATGAATCAATAAGATACGATTTTACCGTTTTGTAAAAATGTAAAGTTTCTTTACAGTGAGTGTAAAGAAACTTTACAGTCGCAAGGATTTTCATGCCTTACTTCAACATATAAGTGCAGTATTTCCCTAACAGGTGCTCCATAGGCAGGTCGCCTTTCTGATAGCGCTCAGCATCCAAAGCGAGTAGGCGTTCCCTCACCTTGGTCTTTCCGTCGAGGATTGCAGTGAGATAAAAACCTCCTTCCTCCTCTTGTATGGCTATATCACTGAAACGTTTCATGATGTCATCCGTCGCGCCACCGTAATTGATGGAATAACTGGGGCGTTTGGCTCCAGGGATGTCTATGATAAGGATATGCTTCTCCAACAAGTCCTGGATATCACGAATAGCAGTGTCTTTTGAGCATTTGCTCAAATTCGCCCATGTTTTGGAAGTGATTTTGGCTTCATAACCGTCGAGGAAAAGATTCAGTGTGTTGGTCTGTCGTTCTGTCATCGGAACGCTGGCGAAACGCATCCAGAAGAAACTCTTGTTGAGCACAGTGCTCACCGTGGCCGAAGCCTCACGGATGGCGGCTAAAAGGGTATGCAGATACCAAACGACCCACTCCGTGATGTCGCCGTCACCGTGCTGTACCCGTTCCAGGATGTCGTAATAGTGGTTCTTGTCGCGATTGATCTCCGATGAGATATTGTAGAAACGGAAACGGCTGTTGTCGCCTCGTGCAAGGTACATGTCGCCAAGGATGCGTGCCAACCTGCCGTTGCCGTCCTCGAAGGGGTGAATGGAGACAAACCAAAGATGCACTATGGCCGAGTGTATGACAGGAGAGATAGGCTTGTCGGCATTATACCAGTCAATGAACTTGACCATTTCCTGTTCCACTCGGTCGGGAGAAGGTGCCATATAATGCACCCGCTCGTGCTCCCACAGCCCTGAAACGACATGCTCTTCATGGGTACGGTACCGGCCCACCTCAATGGCGGCGCCTTCGCTAAAACCCGACGGGAAGAAAGCCGACTGCCATCCACAAAGCTTCTCCTTGGTCAGAGGCTGGTCGAAATGTTCCATCGCATCGAGCATCACGGCCACCACGCCATCGACATAATGCGATGAAGGCGTAAACTTCATACCCTCAATTCCTAAACGGCGGGCTATGGACGAGCGCACCTCATCCACATTGAGCCTTATGCCTTCTATCTCGGAGGAATAGACCACATCTCGGGTCAAGTTCTCGGCCATGGCCTTCAGTTGGCTGTCGAAGCCCAAGTTACTCAATCGGCCAACCAGTTTCCCCTGTTCGCGACAGACTTCGTCCAAGGGCAAAGCCACCGCTTCGGGCGACCAACGGAAATCCGTCCAGTTCTCATGTTCGTGTATATACATGTTTCTGTGTTTTTGCGTCGTTATTCGGTCAATATCGTCGCATATTTTGCGGCAAAATTACAAATAAATTGTCGCAAACAAAGGAAAAAGAGAAGTTTTTGTGACAACGATTCATTCCTTCTTCAACGCTATCACCAGACTCATCCTCTCATTTGTGCTTTTTGCAGAAAGCATTTTTTCCTGAATTCTGCTCATTACAGAAAGCAAAACCAAATATTCTACTTTACCCTCTCTGCAACACCTCTGTAATTCTCTTGCTGCAAATGGCCTGCACCACTCCGGAAACTATCAGCGAGAGGAGCAGGAAAGCCGCGAAGAACGACAACAGAGCCACGGTCAGCACGAGGGAAACGGGTACATGATAGGCAAAGCCTTGCAGCCATTGCAGCGAGAAATAGACCGACAACGCTGTTGCCGCAATGACGGGCACAATGTACATCCGCAACCGGGTTTTCAGGTAATGCCCTTGCACCTCGCGGGTGCTGGCACCAAACACCTTGCGCACCGCCATGTTGAGCGACTCCTGATGCAGATGATAGGAAACGACACCAAAGAAGCCGAACAAGGCCAACAGCATCGCCGCAAGGAAATACAGCAGCGACAAATGCCCGACCTGCCGTTCCTCGCGGTAGAGTTCCTTCTCCCCCAAAAACGAATAGGAAAACACATCAGAAAAATTAAACGGACGCACCACTTCTTGAATGTAAGCCAAGGTCTTTTGTCTATTTTCGGGCGCGATTTTCACCACTATATTCGGCTGCGCCTCTGGTCCATATTCCATAATAAGTGGTGAAACGGCATTGCGCATATCGGAGAAATGGAAGTCCTTCACCACACCGACAATCCTCCCCGAAGTCACTGTCAGCGTCAACTCCTTGCCGATGGCTTCCTCCGCGCTCCAACCCATCACCTTGACTGCCGACTCGTTGACCACATATTGCCCATTCCCTTCGTAAATCCCTTCAAAATAATCATCCAAATTCAAGTCCTTGCTCAAATAGTCGCCTGCCAACAATTCCATCCCAACCATCTCTTGGAAATAGCCATCAGTAATAAGTGACTGAAATACAGCATCGTTTCCTTCTTCTCGTCCTTCCCATTCCACCTCACGGATGAAGCCATTAGGCTTGGAAAAGTCACCCATACAAAGGCCAACGCTATAGATGTCGGGGTTTTTCATCAGTTCGTCACGAATGGGGCCCACTTTGTAGCAGGGTGTTACCAGACTGTTGAGTGACACGATATTAGAGACATCAACGCCTTTGTCGGAATGTCGCATAAAAGTGAGTTGCAACAGAATGACAACCGTAAACACGGCAGCAAGCGAAGAGAGGCCCACCTGAAACACCGAACTCGCATTGCTGATGCGGATGCCTTTCAGGTGGCGCATCTTGCCTTTCAGCACATCGGCGAAGGCCACACTGCGCAGGCAATATTGCCCGAAAAGGCTTGACGCCAAAGGCAACAGCACCAAAAGCGTAAGGCAGAAAAAGAGCAGCCATTTGTCGAAACGCAACTGCACGGGCACGCCTATCCACGACTGGAACGCGGGCAGCAACCCCCACACCGCCAACAAGGAAAGCCCCATCGCTACAAGGGTGATGAGCAGGGTCTCCAATAGGTTACTCGAAAAAATCCTGAACTCGCTGCACCCAAACACCCGCTCGACGACCCTATTTTTGGTTTGCTGCACCGAATACGACACATCGAGCGTGGCGCAATTCACGATGGTGACCGCCACAATGAGCAGAATGCCAAAGATGATAATCCATACATACGAGGCATTGCCGTTACCCACACTTTCCGAGTCGTTGTAATCGGTGTGCAGGTGGATGTCGCGTAAAGGCTGGAAATCCAACCATTTCTGCTTATTGTACTTCTCCGTTTGAATGTTGGCCAACCGTTTCATCTCCGCTTTGCTGAACAACGCGTTTTCCCTCAATTTGACGTAAATCGTCTGGTTTTCAGTGATATTACGGTAAAGGCTCAGTTCGCCGCTGTTCATCGGCAACACCACCTCAAACGGCAGGTGCGTGTTGGAAGGCACATCCACCACCAAGGCAATGTTGTAAATTTTCTCCTTGCAGCCCATATAGGAATAGGCCAAAGGTTGCCCTATGGCCGAACCGTCATAAAGTTTTTGCGCCATCTCTTTGGAAATGGCCGCTTCGTTGGGTTGGAGAATGTGATGCGGTTCACCTTCCACTACGGGATAGGTAAACACGTTGAAGAAATTGTCGCTGGTCGTCAAAGCCATCACCTCAAAGGATTCGTTGCGTTCCATATCCCTAACCGTGTGGGGATTCAGGTTGGTATAGTGTGATACCACGCTCACACATTCCTCCACCTGCGGCACGGCGTCAGGCAAGTCATAGCGCAATTGGCAGACTCCGCCTGTGTATCTTGTGCCCGTGGCCTTATCCACCGACACCAAGCGGTAAATTCGGTCGCCGTCCTCAACAAAACGGTCGTAGGAAAACTCGTGCAGCACCCACTGGAACAGCAAAGTGGCCGCCGTAATGCCAATCATCAAGCAAAAAGTGTTGATGAGGAAATGCTTGTGTTTGGGTCTAAGAATTGAATTGTTCATACTGTTGTTATTTCAATTTGATGAGATAAAAATGTCAAATAAGGAAATAAGTATACAATCTTTATGCCAAAATTATAAAACAATATAAATCAACAAGATACGATTTTTACTTTTGTAAAAGTGTAAAGATTCTTTACAGTGGGTGTAAAGAAACTTTACAGTTCTTATTTCAAGCCAGTAAGGTCGAATTGATAAGTAAGGTCGTTGTTTTGTTCGTGCTGGAGAAACATCAACATATAAATGGGCAGATAAACCAAGCGATTTTTGATTTGGATGTTTTCTTGGCAGAAAACAATTGCCTTAGGAATGGCATATTCTTCGTTGTCCATGATGTTGCTTAATGCACGATGCCGCTCATAAGCCTTCCCCGACTTCACCTCGATGGGCAGCACTTCGCCTTGATATTCCACCACAAAGTCGAGTTCGCCTTGTTTCTTGCTGTTGAAGTAGAAAAGGTCGTGATCGATGGCAAAACCATGGGCGTAAAGCTCCTGAACAACCAGGTTTTCAAAAGCCGCACCATAGTTGACATTTAGGCTACTCAACAAACGGACTTGGATGTTGCCTCCGTACATGGCGGCCAACAGCCCCACATCGTTCAGAAACAGTTTGAAGAGGTTGCGTTGCTTGTTCAAAAGCAAAGGAATTATTGGTGCTTCAACATTATAGGTCGGAATGGCAACGCCTGCATCTTTCAACCAAAGGAATCCACTCTCATATCTCGCAAAACGGGCTTTTTCGCTCAACTCCTTCAAAACAAAACGTTTGTTTTTGGCATTCAGTTCAGCTGGAATCAGGTTGTAGATTTCCTCAATCTGAAGTTTGCGTTCTTTTTCATACTTGGTAATGTCGCGTTTGTAAGTGCGGATGATGTCGCGCTGCTCGTTGAGTACGTTACGAAGATTGTTGGTGTCCAAGTATTTCTGCACTGCCGATGGCATTCCGCCGACAATCATATAAAGCGTGACCAGTTCCAACATCTTTTTATGGATAAACTCATCAACCTTGGTTTGGTTTTCATAGCGTTCCTTTAAATGCCCCATCACCTCTTCGCCAATGCCCAAAGCTTTAGCAAACTCTTCCAAATCAAGTGGATACATCTCCAATTCTCCCATATAACCCACGGGGACACTTCGTAAATCTTTCAATTCAACTCCCAAGAGTGAGCCGCTCATGACATAGCGGTAACTACCTTCGTCCACGAGAAACTTGATGGCCGTCACCATCTCGTCACATTCCTGGACCTCGTCAAAAAAGATAAGGGTTTTGCCCGGCACCAGTTTCTTGCGAGTGAATGCTGAAATGCGCATCAGCAATTCCGCTGCACTTTTAGGATGGCTGAACAGTTCCACCGCATCGGGTTGCTCAATGAAATTGATTTCAACCATTTGTTCAAAGACTTCTTTTCCGATTTTACGAACGGCAAAAGTCTTGCCCACTTGTCTCGCTCCAGTGACCAACAATGCCCGTTTTTCGTTAGTAAAAAACGCTCTCAAAAATTGATATGCTTTCCTGTTTATCATAAAAACTTGTATTTCAGTGCGCAAAGATAACAATTTTTACATTATCCAAGACAAAAAGCATATCTTTTTGACACTTTTCCAAGGATTTTTGGCCGATTTTTGACACTTTTCCAAGGAAATATTGACTTTTTATGACACTTTTCTAAGATTATTCCTTCTTCAACGCCATCACCGGATTCACTCGAGCCACGGAGACGATTTGCCACAATACCGAGCCGATGGCGATGACAAACGACAGCACCACCGTCACCACGAAGATCCACGGATACAGGTCGATGCGGTAGACGAAGTCCTCCAGATAACGCCCGCAGACCCAAACCGCTATGGGGATGGCGATGACATTAGCGATAAGTATCATGATGAGGTATTCCTTCAAGTTGCGGCGAATCTCGCTTTGCATCGTGCCACCAAACACCTTGCGGACGGCGATGGTCTTCTCGCGCTCGGAGGCAAAATGCGTGCTCATGGCCACGAGTCCCAGCAGCGACAGCAACACCGCCACTGCCATGAACATATCCACAAGGCGCATTTTGTTTTTGGTTCCCTGCAAATCTTGCAGCAGCATATTGTCGATAAAGTCGGCAGAGGCTTCCCAATAAACGGATTTCTTACTCATGTGCTTATCATACACCCCCATAATGGTCTTACGCGCCTCTGCATGATCACCCACAACCTCCAGCACAGGAGAATACGTTACGCCTCTAAACATCGGTTCCTTCCCCACTATCTGCACCGCACCAAAGGTCTCGTCCACCACATGCGCCGCGTCAGTAATGGCAAAATCCCCCACCACACCGCACAGGTCATAACCAACATTCCGCTTGTACCAAGCGCCAAGCGAGTCAGGGTTGAAGTCCTCCATCGGAATCCCCAACTGGCTTTCCAACAGACCCTGCGTCAACAACCA